>ENA-UONX01000134-UONX01000134.1-human-gut-metagenome-genome-assembly--contig:-P74old-NODE-134-length-121448-cov-18.068999_pt1 | contig 121448 bp, 116 predicted proteins | sample MGYA00242466_ERZ724013 | MGnify/ENA metagenome assembly ERZ724013 | reverse complement strand
GCCCCTCAGGGGGCTCTTTTTGTATACCGAAAACCCCGCCACTATGGCGGGGTTTTCGGTATACAAAAAAGGAGCGTTGCCGCTCCCCTTTCAGAATGCATCACACCGGAAGGTTTGTATTTTTCTGCCGCTACGCGAAAAGGCTTTTCGCTGCGAACGGATCAGCGCTGTGTGTCGCTACTTTATCGGCAGGCGCGACGGAGCTGCTAACGGCCGCCGCAATGAGCAGCAGCATGAATATTAAGCCAAGGAATATCAGTCTTTTCTTCAAAAGCTTCATCGCTTTTACCTCCTAAAAAGTATTTTTGCGGCGGTTAGAGTGCTCTAACCAAAAAGATGATATCATATCAAATTTCTTTTGTCAACACCGAAAATAATTCGGGTAGCCAAATTGCCGCAAACGTGATACCATACGCATAGCGCTTTTGACGAAGGAGAAAAGATAAGATGATAGGTTCAAAGCCCGTAGTGTGCGTTACCAGCAGCACCAATAACGCCGTGTTCCCCGAAGCCACGCGCGAGATACAGATGACCATGACCTATTGCGACGCGATATACAGCGCGGGCGGCGTGCCCGTGGTTGGGCCGGAGCACGGGGCGGAAGAGCTGAGCGAGCTTTGCGACGCGCTTCTGCTCACGGGCGGCAGGGACGTTGAACCCAGCCTTTACGGTGAAGAGGTGCTTAACGACACCGTAAAGACAGACCCGCCGCGCAGCGAGTTCGAGCTTGCCCTTATACGCGAATTTATGGCGCACAAAAAGCCCATAATGTGCATTTGCCGCGGCGTGCAGATGCTCAACGTAGCTCTCGGCGGCACGCTCTATCAGGATTTGGTGGAGCAATGTGGCTATGTGCATAGCGATAAGGACATTCGCCACTATGTCTATGCCGAGCCGGGCAGCATACTGCATGAGCTTTTCGGCGAGAAGTTCAAAACCAACAGCACCCATCATCAGGCCATAAAGCAGCTTGCTCCCGGCCTGAAGGCCACCGCGCATTCGATAGAGGGCATAGTTGAGGCATTCGAGCACGAATCCCTGCCCATATTCGGCACCCAGTTCCACCCCGAGCGCCTAAGCGGCAAATATAACGACGGCCGCACGCCGGACTTCACCCCGCTGTTCAGGCGCTTCATAGCCAACGCAAAGGCGTGTGCGGAAAGGGAATAATGGACAGAGTTTTCAAGCTGATACAAAAGGAGCAGGAGCGGCAGAACAGCACGATAGAGCTTATAGCATCGGAAAACTTTGTGTCCGAAAATGTGCTGAAGGCCGCCGGAAGCTGCCTTACCAATAAATATGCCGAAGGATACCCAGGCAGGCGCTATTACGGCGGCTGCGAGGTTGTGGATGAGCTGGAAGAATACTGCCGGCAGAAGTGGCAGCAGGTGTTTGCGACGGATTATCATGTCAATGTGCAGCCGCTGAGCGGTACCCACGCGAACATGACGGCCTACGCGGCGCTGCTGCGGCCCGGGGATACTATACTTAGCCTTGATTTGCAGATGGGCGGGCATATAAGCCACGGTTTGCCCATAAGCATGACTGGCAAGCTTTATAACATAGAGCATTACGGACTTGACGGCAGGGGCTATATAGATATGGGCAGCGTGGAGGATATGGCAAAAAAGACGCGGCCCAAGCTGATAATAGCAGGCGCGTCGGCATACAGCCGAATTATCGATTTTGAACGCTTTGCGTGCATAGCGCATGAAAACGGCGCGCTGCTCATGGCGGACATTGCGCACATAGCCGGCCTTGTGGCGGCGGGGGAGCATCCTTCGCCCTTTGGTCATGCCGATATTATTACCACCACCACGCATAAAACGCTGCGCGGTATACGCTCCGCATTGATATTCTGCAAGCCGGAATATGCAAAGAAGGTGGACAGCGCGCTGTTCCCGGGCATGGCGGGCGGCCCGCATATGCACACAATAGCCGCAAAGGCCGTGACGGCGGAGGAGGCGCTTACGCCGGAGTTCCATGCATATATACGCCGCGTGGTGGAAAACAGCCGCGCCATGGCGGCGGAGTTTACGCGCATGGGTTACGAGGTTGTGACCGGCGGCACGGATAACCACATGTTCCTTTTGGACTTCACCCGCACCCATCCCACCATAACCGGACAAATGGTTCAGCAGGCGCTGGACAGCCGCGCCATAACGCTGAACAAAAACAGCGTCCCCGGAGAAAAACGCAGCCCCATGCAGACCTCCGGCGTGCGCATAGGCACCGCCGCAATGACCACGAAGGGCTTCGGCAGGGACGACTTCATAGCCGTGGCGCACAGGATAGACGAAATAATTACTTCCCTTTCGCGCGAATAAAAGCCGCACATAGACTAAGATAATAAAACCCGCCCCGTATGTTTCACGTGAAACATGGCGGGGCGGGGTTCATAACATGGTAATATTTCAGGATAATCTGCCGTATTCGTCGCAGGTGATGGAAACATCCATCGTTACGGAATCGATGGGGATACCCAATATTTGATGCTCAAATACTCCCGAAGCGGATGCGGTGGCTTCCGTACGGCTGTTCTGCGTGCTTTCTGCCGCGCCCGATACAAACCTGCAATTCTTTCCCGCGACAGAGCGGAAGTATTGCCGGCTGATGCATTCCACTTTTTTGCCGTCGAATTTGAACACGGCATACACGCCGAACACAAACAGCAGCTCTCCGCTGCCGCTGTAATATTCGGCTGTTTTTACGCCGTTGCGTATGGTGGTCCCCTTTATGCACGGAACGCTGCCGTCGGGCAGAGGCTCAGCTTTATCTGAAACCACGGCATCGGAAGAAGGGCTGAGCGAAAAGAGCATTATAAGAATGGTTATCGCCGCGATTATTCTTTTCATAAGTACTCCCTTCTGATTTAGTGTATCTGCTCAACGATGTACCCGTTGCGGAAGTCGTTATTTTCGTCTATCATATGCCCTATAACAAGCGAAATCGCTATTGCAGCCACTATGGATATAACAGCCGCAGTCATGCAGGCCACCCGCAGGGCTTTGCGGCCGTTATTAAGCTTATCGTTTATTTCCCTGTAAGTCATTTCGGAAAGGAAAGAAACGGCGATCTCGTCGGGCGTGCCGAACCGCGCGCAGTAATCGGCAAGCGTTGCTTCGGGGTGCCACGCGCAGTATTCGTCTATTTCCTCGCGTATTCCGCAAAGATATTCTTTCTTTTTTGCGCCGCTTACGGGTATGCGCTTTTTGATTTGCTTAAAATATGCGTCCGCGCAATTCATGGCGTTATTCCTCGCTGTCAGAATAATTCAATATCATTTCAACTCCGGCAAACGTATTATGGTAATCCTCAAGCATTTCTTCGTAATACCTCATGCCCGCTTCGGATAGCTTATAATACACGCGCTGCATGCGCTTTCCGGACAATACCCGCCGCGTTTCAAGGTATCCGCTGTCATCCAACCTATACAGTATTGGGTACAGCGTACCTTCGGGCAAGCAGAAGCGGCCTTCGCTTATCTTGTCCATGGCCTGCACCAGTTCATAGCCATACATCTCGTGTTTACTCAGCAGCGACAGCAGGCATAATGTTGCCGCGCCCCGCTTAAAAAAGCTTTGTGTTCCGTCCTGTACTACTCGTTTCATATCAAGTCCTTAGCGCTATATAGACTCTGTATTTAGGATACAGGAAATATTATTCCATGTAAATACCTTTTTTGCAATAATATTGTTGACAAATAGTTTGGCGCATGTTAATATAAATTTGCAAGCAATATTAGGATAAGATTTAGCAATATGATTTGGAAGGGGAGGATACCATTGGTTTTGACTGGTGACAACGTCCGATTATAAAGTGGCAAGTCTTATAACATGAAACAACCGAAAGGAGAAATAAGATGAAAAAGATAATTAGTATAGGCCTTTCAATCCTGTTTGTTCTTTGTATGTCCAGCATCGCGTATGCAGAAAATGATACGGCACCTGTTAAAAGGCTGCAAAGCGAAGAAGATGCTGCAATAGCATCGATGTTTTTTAACAAGCAATATGTCATATACGATAAAAATGGTGTTGATATAACGAATACCTTTTATGCCGCTATAACTCCTATGTTTTACAGTGGTAACTATGCTGGCGTTATGGATTATTTCCAGGAAAATGCTAGGCATGCGGAAGCAATAACCAAGGATACAACACCAGTTTTAACAAAATCAGGTCTTAGGTCAAGTCACGATAATGTTAGGGTTGTTAGAGACTTTATACGCTCTGTCGATGATGTGGTACATGGGTTTACTGGACGAAATATTATTGATGGTCAAGTAGAACTCAGGTACGTTGTTAACTCTAATGAAGGGGAGATTATATCTGCGAGTAAACCTAATATATTGTATGTACGGTTATATTATCAACATGGAGAATTAGAGAATAGCGCGGAAGCATCTCAAGAGAGAGTATCAATTTCATCGGATAAATCCAGAGCTGTATTCTCGTTCCATGTTCACGGTATGGAGTATATTCAGGATTCTACTGACATAGGGACAACATTGCTTGGTTTAGCATATCAATATGAGGAGGATTTTTCCTTTACAGAATATGCAGGATAACAGATAATATAATAAATAAGAAAGCCAATTGCGGAGGTACACCATGAAACGCATCACAACGACGATAATAATATGTTTATGCATGCTGCTCCTGTGCGGCTGCGGAGCGGGACGCGAGTGGATTGCCGCGGGGACGGAGGATATGCCGATAGCGGTGTTCAAATCGTGGATAAACTCCGCTGGGGAACTGAGCACGGTTGAATACGCCGCCTGCGACAACGGCGCGATGAAAACATATGAATACAAGCTTGCCGACGGCGGGGAGGTCAAGCAGACGGAAAAGGAGCAGATGCAGGGCGTGGAGGCGGAGGAGTTGCCGCTGACGGTGAACCAATTTGCCAAGGTGTACGAGGACGTGCGCGAATGGGCAAGGACGCCCGGCAACATGGAAGAGACGGTGAACCCCGGCCTTGCGATATCGTTCATAAACGCGCGGTATGCGTATTCGGGGGAGCTTGACTTTGGCGAGCTGACGTATGTCTATTCGCTGTCCACACGCAAGATAACCCCGCTTGAGGGCGAATATACCGGCGCAAGGGCTTACGGAGTAATAAGCGGCGGCTATCCCATGGTGTTCATATTCATCGATAAATAAACGTTTGCGGCCGCGCGGGAAATGCGGCAATAACCTGTTGACAACGCGCGAGGGCTTTGCTATAATACAAAAGCTGGACGAGGAGAGATGTCCGAGTGGTTTATGGAGCTGGTCTTGAAAACCAGTGATGTCGCAAGGCACCGGGGGTTCGAATCCCTCTCTCTCCGCCAAATAAGACAGAGCAGTTTGCCTTACTTGGCGGATACCGAAGGATCAACATCCCCGCTCATCCAATAACAACACAGCATCGCGTGGAGAAGTACCCAAGTGGCTGTAAGGGGCTCCCCTGCTAAGGGAGTAGGCTGGGGTAACTGGCGCGAGGGTTCAAATCCCTCCTTCTCCGCCAAAAAAGCATTATGCCATTAGGCATGATGCTTTTTTAGTTTGGATAAGAGAAGGAAGGGTTTGAAGGGAACGGCCGAGCAAAGCGAGGCAAAAAACCATCCGGTGAATGGTTTTTTAGTTCCCCGGGCTGGCGGCGGCACTGGGCCAGTGCCGCCGGACAAATCCCTCCTTCTCCGCCAAAATAGCGCTGCACCATCAGGTGCGGCGCTATTTTAGTTATAACACATTTTTTATTGCCTTGCGTTTTCTTAAACGATATAATGAATATGGAATAAAGTATTTGCTCATCACCTGTAATGCCCTTTGCGGCGAAAGGAGACGCTTATATGGATTTGGACGTAAAATTGTTTGAACAGACAATAAATGAAATATTGCCTAATACCGGGGTGCATGTCCGCGACGTTGATCTGCCGAAGGAACTGGCGGAAAAGTATGTTCCTTATACTATCATTAAGGAAATAGGCTTTACCGATGCGTCAAAACGGGTAATGGGCATGAAAACCAGCCATAGGTTTGCTATCCTTTCAAACCATATGGAGGAGCTATCCAATGGGATTATGGTCGCGCAGAGCAATTCGCACTTCGTTGTTCTTGACAATTATGAATACCACGGGAAAACGCTCATTACGCTTCTGCATCTGCCAAACGATAAGCGCTGGAAGCTGTTTCAAAACGTTAGACTGGACATCTATGACGATATTATAAAGAAAACCCGCGAAAGATTCGAAAACAAGTGCGAGCAGGCCGTGATACCCGAACTTGCAACGGAGGAATGGCTCAAACGCTGTTCGCATCCGCTCGGCATGGATATGCAGGGCAATATGTTCGATTTGGAGGTTGAACTTTCGACAATGTGCAGCAACATCCGCGGCGAATCCTTCAGAAAGTTTTATCACAAAATAGTGTTCATAAAAGCCTCGCCCATATTGCGCATAAGCCTGCGTGAACGCATGGACTGCTGTGAATACGATAATGGCTGCCTTGCCTACGGCTACATAAACGAAAGAGAGGGCCTGTCATTCAGGATACTTTGTTCGGCAGATGTGCGCTTCAATAAACTCACGCGGCGCAGCTTCCACCCTATGAGAACCCTGACCCTGCGCAGAAAGGCCGCCGATGATTATAGATTCCTCGGCTTGGATTACTGTGATGTCGATACCTCTGACTTTGCCGATTATATTGCCGCCATGGACGAGCGCTATAAATGCGCCCACGAACAGACTGAGAAGATGAGGGAGTTCAAGTTCCTTGACAGCGTAAGGCATCCTGAGTATCCGGACATAGTATTGGTTATGCTTTTTAAGGAGGGTATGCAGGCGGAAAAGGTATGGGTGCATTGTATGGCGTTCAGCGAAAACGAGCTTTTCGGCAAGCTGCTCACCGAACCCAAACAGAATTTCGGCATCCACCCGGGCAACATTATCGGCTTTACACCCGTGCCGCAGAAGGATGGAATAGTGTGCATTTCCGTGGGGCGTGCGGTGTAAGCCCCTTACCTCACCTTCATCATCCTCGCAAACTTACTCACCACAATTACCGCGACGATTATCGCGATAGCTGCGAAGGCCGCAAGGGCGCTTATCCACCATTGGCTCATGGCGCGCTTCTGCTCCTCCTCGGCCTGCTTTTCGGCGTCTGTCTTTTCGCCGTCAAGGATGGGCTGCTTTATCTCGGTGGAAAGCTGCTGCTCGGCGGTGTGGGTTTCGCCCGCGTCGTCGGTGTATGTAACGGTGTAGACGGCGCTTGTTTTGCCGTAGCTTTCGGTGTAGCCCTCGGTCATGGAGAGCATACCCACGAATACCTTCATCTCGCCGTATCCCGCCTGCCCCGGCTGAATGTCCCCCAAGAACACGCTGGAGGTGGGGAAAAGCCCAGCGCCCGAAAGATTTACCGTAACGTTTCTGAGCGTGCTTTTGCCTATGTTGAACACGTTGGCGGGCAGGGATATCGTTTCGCCCGCGGTGACCTCCTTCGGCAGGGAAACGGGGTCGCAGCTCATCTTCGCGGGCTGGGTAACGTGGACGAGGAACGTCCGCGTGTTGGTGTATACCCCGCCGTAAAGGTCAACGTAGTCCAGCGTAACGTAAAAGGGCTGCTCGCCCGCAAGCACGTCTCCGGTGGTGCGGAGCGCGAATGAAACGGTTGCGCTTTCGCCGCTTGCAATGTTCTCCAAGTGCATCGCGTTGTTCGTGTCCGCGGGTATTATGCCCGCCGCCTCGCTCCCGTAGGACAGTCGCACGGAGCGGGCGCGTATCGCACCAATGTTGTCGATGGTGACTTCCGCGGTAAAGATTTCCTCACCGCTCACGGTATCCGGCGTAATTATGCAATTCGATATGAACAGCTCCGGTTTTTCAACCTCCTGCTTCGGCACGTCGTTCGGGTCGGGCGGATTTTTGCCGTCGGATATGGTCACATACAGCGTGAAGCTTTGCTGCTTCTGCTGCCCCAGCACGTCGAGGTAGTCCGCCTTCAGCGTCACCGGATATGAGCCGTTTATCCGCCCCTTCACAAGCGGTATTTCAAACATGAACACATATCGTCCCCAGCCGGCAGCGGTCTGGGAATAGTTGCCGAATACGAAGGGGCTGTCCGCCGTCGCGCCGAGGTCGGCCGTTACCGTCACCTTGCCGTCATACGTTTCGCCGATAAGCGGGAATATAATGTAGCAGCAGCCGTTCACAACCCGCGGCACGTAGCCCGCGCCGTAGGTTTTGTCCATGCCGTCGTACAGGCTCCAGCTGTCAATTATCAGCTTGTCCGCCACCGGGGTAGGCTCAGGCGTGGGCTCCGGCGTAGTTATAGGCGCTTGGGTCTCCGCGGGCGGGGTTTCACCCTCCGCAAAGGCGGCAGCGGGCAGCGCAAGCAGCAATATAGCCAGCAGCGCCGCGAATAATCGGTTCATATGCTCTCCTCCCGTATGATTGTCATAACTCCCGCGTCCATTTCGCACACGGTGTCGCAAAGCTCGTCTATGTCCCCCTGATTGTGGCTGGCAAGCAGTATGGTCTTGCCCTGCTCCTTCAGTCCCTTTATAAGCTGCCGCATCTCCGTTACGCCGTGCTTGTCAAGGCCGTTGAGCGGTTCGTCAAGTATAAGCAAACTTGGGTTTTCCATTATGGCTTGGGCTATGCCCAACCTCTGGCGCATACCGAGGGAATATTTGCCCACGGGCTTATTCATGCTTGGGTCAAGGCCCGCCGCACGCATTGAAGCGGCTATCTCCCGAAGCCCTATCTTTTTGTTCAGCGAAGCCAATATCTCAAGGTTCTTCATGCCCGTAACGTTGGGCAGAAACCCCGGCGTTTCGATTATCAGCCCCATGTCCCGCGGGAAGTCTACATCCACGCCAACGCGCTCGCCGTTTACGGTTATGCTGCCGCCGTCTGGAATGAGAAAGCCGCAGATGCATTTCATAAGCACGGTTTTGCCGGAGCCGTTGTTGCCCACTATGCCGTGTATCCTGCCGCGCTCAAAGCTGCGGGAGATGTCCTTCAGCACCGTATCCGTGCCGAAGCGTTTATACACGCCCTCCACCCGTATTGCAATATCGTCCATCGTCAGCCCTCCGTTCCGGTAAAATTGAAGTTATAGCTCCGCACCGCCCGAAGGGACAGCGCAAAGCAGCCCGCTATCAATACACCAAATATGGTGTAAGTCTGCCAGAGCCGCGGCAGCAGGTCGTAGCCGAAGTTGTGTATGTGATATGTGGCCTGATTCAGCGGCGAAAGCCACCCCACGGCAACGTTCGCCTTGTACATAAGCTCATCCGGAAGCTGAAACACGGCCTTGATGGTCTGCGGGTTGAGTAAAAAGCCGAACAGGCTGAACGCGAACACGGCGGCTATCCCCGCAAGCTGACCTCGCCTTAAATTGAACAGCAGCATTATGAACACCATGAGCAGGGTGTAAAGCAGCATCAGCAGGAATATGGTCGCCATGCACTCATACGGGCGGCTCATTTCAAGCGTTTTCACCAGCGCAGGCAGGGCCACCTTTTGCCCTGCGCCGGAGTAGCCGAGGATTGCGGCGGTTTCAGACCACATGTTGCCTATAAAGCTTTGCCGCATACATACGAGCGAGGTGGAAACCAGTATGAACGTAAGGTATATAAGCGTGGCCAAGGCGATATACGCCGCCTGTCCCATGAGCCAGGTTTTGCGGTCTATGCGCATGAGGTAAAAGGGCGTGGCGCTTGATATGAACGGCATGTCTGCAAAGAGCAGCAGGAGAAACAATGAGGAGAGCAATATTGAGTTGCTGTCCCCGAAGGTCCACACGAAGGCTTCCACGAGCTGCATGGTGGTATCGTACTCTTTAGCGAACTTCACGGCCTTGTCGGACAGCAGGAAGCACAGCACGAACGCAAGGCAGAAGGTTATAACTATTCTTGGGTTTTTGTGCCACCGGCGGAAGTTATACCGGGTTACGGCAAAAATCTGTTTCGGCTTCATATCCTCTCCAGCCTCCTTTTCACGGCGTATGCAAAGGCAAGGGCCATCAGCAGGCTGAACTCGATAAGCAGCACAGCCACCCCTATTTTGCCGAACATCCACCTTGGGGACGGATTGAGCCACTCCCGCGGGTACAGCACGAAGAGCTTATCGAAATACCGCTCATACAGTATTATGAGCAGATAGAACAGCACGAACGGCGAAGCGTAGGCCATATATTTGCTGTCGGTAAGCGCGGCGAAGGTCATGCCCGTCAGCGACCAGAACGCGCCCGATGCGAAGAACATGAGCGTAGTTTCCATTAGATTGCCAAAGTAATTCGGCACGGTTTCTCCGGCCTTAGGGTAGGCCTCCATGGGCAGGAACATGAGCGCGGCAAAGCCGTAGGCTATGAATATCCCCAATGCCAGCGTCAGCCCGCCGGAAACGGCGCAGCCCACGGCCTTCCCCGCGATATACCGCGGCACGGTGGTACGGGGCAGGTATTCCTTTATGAAGCCGCTCTTAACATCGTCAACAAACGATGCGGTGTACGGCAGCGCGGCGAGTATGGGCAAAGCGAGCGCCATGGCCTCCGATGACAGCGCGCCCATGATAAGGTCGCTGTGGTAGCCGGGGGAAAGCAGCTCCGCCGAGCGGAACCCCGCCAGTATGCCCTGAACTGAGGAAAGAAGCGGAATGAGCGTTGCGCCCGCGAGGGAGAGCAAAAAGCCCCACGAGCCCACTGCCTGCCTGAGATTTGAAGCCACCGTCCGCACGGATCGCACCTCCTTTCTTCCTCATGCTCCTATTATCGGGTATGCGCGGTAAACAAGTCCGCAGCAATGTGTAAACGGGTTGTAAATTTGGTAAAAAAGCGGGCAAGACCGATACGTAATGCCCGCTTTTTGCTATGACAAATAACGTTAGTAGCCCAAATTGATATCTATCACGCTGCCATCTATGGCATTTAGCGAAAGATAGACGATATAAGGGAAGTCTGTTACGTTGAGAGATTTAATATCAGTTTTATTTGCCCGATTGAATGCTTCTACACCTTCAGGGTCAAAATGCAATGTACTTATGCCAAAAAAGTGCCAAACTGGTATGAGCATGTAATCGTCTGAGTTTTTCATGCGCACGCGCATGTATGAAAGCTCTGCACGGTTGATGAGAAGATCAATAGACTCCGTTTTGAATGCAGCATAGGACTGATGCTTCTCATCGGCAAGAAACGCATACTGAACCTTAAGCTGATTCATAGCGCGTTCAGCAATTTCCTCAAACGGTAAAAGCACCACGTTTTCATTTAGCTGCTTGCCTATTCTTGTGTTACCTATCCAAAACACGTTGGCAACTCCACTATCATCTACGATAACCATTATGCGTTCATATGGTGGCGGTGAAGATCTAACTGCATCATCAGCTTTGCTGCCGGGCCTATCTATGGCGCAATATCGGAACGGGATTCCGTCAATTTCGCGCGTAAAAACCACGGAATAGGCCATTACGCTCTGGTATTCATCGGAATATATAGAGAATTCGTCGCCTAAGCGGGTGGTTTTACCAACAGCGGCAAGCACAAAATCATCCGCGCCCATATCCTTGACGAGCTGGGTCGCAATCGCTACGGCTTCATTGCGGGTGGTTTTTATGTCTAAGTCATCAGTTGGCTCATAAAATGCATTATAAATGTATTCTACGCCGTTTACGAACTCCAACTCACGGGAGAATCCGTTATTATCAAGCTTATCTATGTGCAGCGTGGCAGGCCGTGCTTTGCCGAGATCAGCCTTTGCCGAGAACTGCTCCATTTTTGAGTAATCGCCTGATGTAATGGGGTATTCATCTCCCTTTTCGGGGGCTGCATCATACCATTGCTTATATAATTCAATAGAGCCCTCCAAATCCGCTATATTGTCCTTTTGTGCGCTCTGCCGCATCCTCTCCAGTTTTTTCTGGGCGGGCAAAAGAAATTTTTCCAGTATATCCTGTTTTGTTTCCCGTTGGTCATCAAATATCAGCGGCGCGTCCTTGAACAAACCGTAAACTATGGAATCCACCTGTTCCTGCGTAAAATCGGACGGAAAAGCTTCATATACAGGGTAACGCTCCACATCCGGTATAATCACATCCATATCCAGCGCAAGGTTTAACATGCCGTTATAAAAGGTGCCGCTATCCGTATAATGGGATGGAGCAGAAAATTTCTGCGTATCAGGCGCGGTAGTAGCGGCAATCACAGCGTCCATTGCGCCGTCGCTCTTAACAACCACAATCTCCTTCTCCGGCGTGGGCTGGCAGGCGGTGGTGAAGCAGCACGCCAAAAGCAGCGCCGACAGCAGCGCGGCAAGTATTTTTACCGGGACTTTGCTCCTGTGCGCGCCGAACACACCCCGCACCCTGCGCTCAGCGTCCTTTTCCGCGGAGGAAAGCGCCATGCCCAGCACCGAATTTGCGCGGCAGGGCTGAGAGAATAGCGCAAGCAGCGTCATGGCGTATTCGCGGCGTTCAGTGCCATTGAGCCGTGCCGTAACCGCGCTGTCGCAGGCTGTCTCCATGTCCTTCATAAGCTCCCGCTTCATAAGCCATACAATGGGGTTGAACCAGTATACGCATGTCAAAAGGCGCAAAAGCAGCATAAGCAGATGATCGCGCCGCCTGTAATGGGTCAGCTCATGACGGAGTGCGCACGCCAACTGCGCATCCGTAAGCGTGTCGGTGATATTTGCGGGAAGCAGTATCATAGGCTTTGGGTCGACCGTAAGCGCGGGAGAGTATATTCCCGCCATGCTTTGCAGCGGTAATTTGTGCGCAATGCCAAGCTCGGTACAGCATGCATCATATATATCGCGCGTCCGTTCATCCGTCGGCAGGGTATTGTGCGCAATTGCAAGGCGCAGTCGCCTTTCGCCGAGCAGTAATGCGGCGGCGCGAAACGCCATGCCCGCGACCCAAAGTGCAATAAGGGCGTCAGCCGATGCGATTGTAAACACAGGCTTTGGAGAATCGGCGGCGGGCAGCGGCTCCTGCACGGGCGCAGGCGCTTCGCCGCGCAATGCTTCACTTGGGGCAGCTTCGCGCATGGCGGCGGGAGTTGGCGCATCAAATGCGCTTGCTTCGGGTATTTGTTGCTGCACGAGCGGTTTCTCCTGCTCCACGGTAAAAAGGTGGAAGCCGCTTTCTATCGTCATGGGTATGCATAGCCGCGCTATCACCAAAAACCACAGCGTAAAATGTAGCGCGGGTGAGAGTTTGTTCTTGAACGCCAGCTTAAAGCCCGTTACGGCCGCGAATAATACGGCGGAATATATGGTGATTTCAAACAGCGTGTTCAAAAGCTTCATACCTTGGCATCCCCTTTCCCTGAAAGCGAATCGATAAGCGCCTTCATTCGTTCCTGCCCTTCCTTGGAAAGTCCGGTTTTTTTAATCATGCACAGCATAAGCTCCTCCGCGTCGCTGCCGCCCAGCTTTTCCAGTATGCTCTCGCCCTCCGATGCGATGCACGCCTCTTTATCCACGGCGGCGTAGTAAAACTTCATGCGCCCGCGCGTTGTGAAGCCCACAAAGCCCTTGTCGGAGAGTATCTTCATGTAGGAGGCGTAGGTGGTGTAGCTCCAATCCACCCTATCGCCGATGGTTTCAATTATTTCCCCCAAAACCTGCGGTTCCCTGCCCCAAAGGGCGCTCATAACTATCCATTCGGGTGTTGTAAGGGTGTTCTTTTTGCCGATATTGCCGTTAGCCATGGGTCAATCTCCTTAAAAGCGCAGTATTACTATAAATATAGTAATATAACTATGTTATGCTGTCAACAATTTGTTTTTTAATAAATTGTAAACACCCGCCTTTGGTTCAGTAGCCCAACGAGCGGTCGATTATGCTGCCGTCGATGGCGTTGATGGTCAAAAATGGTTCCAACTTATTCGTACTTCTGGTTCCCCAGTTGACATCAGCCGATATTCGCCCCCGTTCGTATCCGAGAAAGTCCCACGCGGGAACAAGAAGGATATTGTCACTGTTGTGTTCGCTGATGCTGACGAGGCCGAGTCGCACTTCTGTTATGTGGTACTCAACACCGCCGGAAGCATCGAATACGGAGTTGAAATCCACGTTGTTACCCACGATAGTCACCATCTTTTCAAATATCGCCCTGATTTTGTCGAACGGAAGCAAATCCGTTTCATCTATCACCGTTCCTACTACTTCGCACGGGTTGTTGTATTCCACCCGCACGATGCCATCATCGTCAATCAGGAAGTTTATCTTTTCATAATCCCGTGAATCGCCGTATTCATTGTAAATGGTGTCAACGTTTGTGCAGGTTTCCACCGCGCCGTTGACCTGCCGCGTGAATACAATATGATAAACCGGCATGCGCTCTGCATTTGCAGTTCTGTATTTACTCGGTATGCTTGCGGAGCAGGCGTAGCCGCTGACGCCCATGTCGGCCAATGCTTGCGCGGCAAGTCGGACGGCAGAATCTTCGGATATTGTCAACGTTTCATCTCCGGAATACGGCTCGGTGAAAAATACGTCCCGCGGAGCATCACAGTCCCGAAGATATGTAAACGAGGATTTTCCGTTGAACGCGCGCGTATTGCTGATTTCAAAGAGCGAATACACGGTGTTATCCGTTGTTGCAAACAGGGTTATATATGTGTTTTCATTGTTGACCTCGTAACCGTTTATCAATGCCGTGTGATATTCCCAGCTGAAATCGGGCGTATAGGACTCATAGGCTTCGGGCGCGGAGGCGGCTTTGCTCACAAGCTCAGCCAATGCCGCTTCGGCTTCCTGCGCCGTGTTATATCGCAAGTCGAATATATACTGCCCTTTTTCTTCCCAGTTTTGCAGACCGTAGCGCAACAGCTCTATTCTGCGTTCATATTCGCCTTTGGTGGGGTTATCGGCATCATAACGAACGAATTTTGCATCGCTGTCGATAAACACCGCCGCAAATTGCTTAGCTTGCGCCTGAGTGAATTCAACAGGCTTCATCCTGACTATCGGCAGCTCGCATGACGGCAAGACCACCTGTGCATCGGCAAAAACATGCAGCTTCCCGCCGCTGCTCACAAGTTCGGCGGAGTATGTTTCGGGAGCGCCAATCCGCTCATATAGGTCACAGCCGGACGCATCAGAAGGAAACGGAGCCGAAGTATCCTTCGACGCATTTTCAATTAAACGGTCGGTATCCTTGCCAACCACAACCGCCTTCTCCGGCGTGGGCTGGCAGGCAACAGCGCCAACCGCCACAGCCATGCAAAGCAGAATCGCTATGTATCTTTTCATAATTGCCTCCTCAGTAGCCCCTTGCCAAATCGATTATGCTGCCGTCTACCGCATTAACTGACACAAACGGCGTATCTTTTTTTAGCGCTATTTCAAGGCCGTCCTTGCTGCGACCGATCTGAACCCCGTAAAAATTCCATACCGGCACGAGCAAACCATTGTCAATGTTGTTCTTTTCAATGATTCGCTGCAATGACAGCGTTACCTTTGTGACCACAAATTCAAGCTGACTGAGGCCGGAATTGATATCGGCGGAATCAAATAGTTGCTCATTCTCATACAGAATCATTTTCTTGAATATCGAACTTATGTCAGAGAACGGCAGCATGCTGCTGTTCTTTGCCATTACATTTGTTACTTTGTATGGCGAATTCCATGAAAAGCTCCCGATGCCTTCCGGCATGACAGACAAAACAATATCCTCATGTACCCATTGGGGCCCCCACGCTTCATCTGTTACAAACGTGGACGGCACATCGTGCGTGACCAGTACTCCGCTGATATTTCTGCAATAATTCAGCGTGTAATATATGCGAACATCACCCTGAGCATTGAGCGCGCAGGATTGCAGGGATTCCTTGTAGATTTCATCAAAGTTCAGGGCTTCCTGTTTTGTCAGCTGATTCTTGTTTGCAAATGCGCTTACCTGCGCAGCTTCAGTAGGATTAGAAAAAACTATGTTCAAATACATATTCCCAAGGCTGACCACTTCGCTTAATCCCAAATCTTCAATCAGCTTTTCGCCCTGCTTATATGCCTGTTCGGGTGTAAAGCCCGATAAATCCACCAGTTCGGGGGGATAGTTGTCTGCTGATACCGTGCCCCATTGATATGTTACGGAAGTGTCGCTCGGTTCTATTGAGCCGTTTTCATACAGCAGAACAGCATCTTTTGAAACGTCTTCGCCTACGGGACTATTATTTACGCTAAACCGAATGACATTATTCACTGAGTCATCAGGGCTTTCGGACAGAGCCACGCCGTAATAGTTTTCGGTTTTGTCCATTGTATATTGGTCATATTTATACAGCTCTGTAAGCTGTGTGCTGCCTTTTATCCATTCAAACGTATCGACTGCATATTTGCTGTTGTATAGTTCTTTAAGCTTGGACAGAGTTTCTTCATCATAGCTTTTCTGCTCGGCGTTGGTATTAGGGTCGGCAATGCGCTTTTGCAGGTTCATAATTTGCGCCTCGAGATTGGCTTTCAAAACCACACTCTGCTGTACCTGATACATTTCCGTATCGCCAACGAGAGCCTTATATGCCTTATCGATAAACTCCTGCGAAAAGTCGGACGGCGCAACTTCCACTATAGGAACTGTTTCAACGGACGGTAAATAAACGGGCGCTTCGCCGCTCAGCAACATCTTGCCGTCAAAATACGTTTCATTTACATTATATTTATCTGGAATGCCGAGAGCGGATATCAGACTGCTGCCATCTGTATCGGATGCCTGTGCTTGCTCAATCATCCTTTCCGTATCCTTCTTCACCACCACCGCCTTCTCCGGCGTGGGCTGGCAGGCGGCGGCCGAAAGCAGCATAAAAAGGGTCAGGAATATGGTAATAAGCTTTTTCATCGCTTTGCTCCCTTCATCGTGTTTATACTATCATCTCATATAGAAGGGCAAAAGTTGTTCTCAAGTTGTAATTATTTTGTTATCATTTGGTCGGAAAGACAATTTTTATTGCTGTGAACTCGCCGGGTATGCTTTCGGCGGTGAGCGCCGCGCCGTGGGCTGACGTTATGCGCTGCACTATGGCAAGGCCAAGCCCGGCGCCGCCCTGCTTCTTGCTGCGGGATTTGTCTACCATGTAAAAGGGCTCGGTGATGCGTGGCAATTCCTTTGCGGGTATGCCTTGCCCAAAGTCGCGCACTTCTATTGTGTTATTCTTTGCACAAAGGTATATGGTCTGCCCGTCACGGCTGGCCTTTCGCGCGTTTTCCACAAGGTTTACCAATGCCGAGCGCATCAGGTCAAAATCCATTGGAAGGGTATCCATTTCGCAATTCAGGCAAAGCTTCATGTTCTGCTTTTCCAGCTTGTCCGCCGTGCTTTCCTTTACCGCTTCAAGAAGCTCCGCAACGCTTTCTTCCCGCAATGATATTTCGCCCTGCAAAAGCACCAGCGCCATAAGCTTGCCCGAAAGCTGCTCAAGCCATTTGCATTGGTCATATATGCGCACAAGTGCGTTTTGCGCGGCATCCGGCGGCACGCTGCGGCTCAGCAGCGTTTCCGAAGAAAGCAATATGGAAGTGACAGGGGTCTTTAATTCGTGGGATAAGTCGTTTATGAATGCCTGCTGCCGCTCTGCTCTTTCGTTCAGCTCCTGCATATTGCCTTCGATTGCCTCCGCCATGCTGTTGAAATCGGCTGCCAGCTCGGAAAGCTCATCATGCCCGTGAACGGGTATGCGCTCCGCGTATTTCCCGCCGGAGAGCTGGTTTGCGCCCTCCTGCAGCGCCTTTATGGGAAGAAGCGATCTCAGGACTATCAGGTGCATCGCATATGTCGCTATTGCCGTGATAACCGCGCCGACAAGCGCACATTTTGCCGCAAGCGAGCACACACTGTTTATCTGCGGCGTCACGTTGCGCATAAGGGACACATAATAGTCCTCCTGCGCTATGCTTGCGGGACTTGCGGCTATGAAATAATCCGCGCCGTCTATCCTTGCCAATTTGTATTGCGTGCTGCCGCTTTCGGAAAGCTTGGCGGCTTTGCCTGCGGGTAAGATGCTTTTCACATCGAAGCCCGTGTTGTTCACCCAAAACTCGTCGCCTTTTTGCAGCACAAATTCACCGGCGTCTGCCAGCGAACGGAATTTGTTTATTATATAGCTGCGCCTTACTATGGGGCTGTCGGGTATGCTATCGGTCGAGCTCCAAATGAATTCTCTGTATAGGTCTTCAAAATCGAAAATGCCTGCGGAGGTTATGCTTTCAACTTCACCCTGATACGCAAAGGAAATTATTATGGCGCAGCACAAAGCTATTGCGGCAGCCAGCAGAAGAATTGAAAATACGGTCAGCTTTATGCGCAGCTTCATGGGACTAATCCTCCAGCCTGTAACCTATGCGGGTAACGGTAACGATGACGCCTTCAAGCCCAAGCTTTTTACGCAGGGAGGCAACATGTGTATCCACGGTCCTTGTGCCGCCGACAAAGTCAACTCCCCATATTTCGCTCAGCAGCCGTTCGCGGCTCATTGTGCAGTTTTTGAACTTGATAAGCTTGACCAAAAGATCGAATTCCAGCGGTTGCAGCGCCACGGCTTCGCCGCTTTTTGTTACGGTGCGCTTTTCGGTATCTATCGTAATGTCGCGGCAGCGCAGCACCTTGTTCAGCTTGCCGGCCCTGTCCAGAACCTTTTCTATCCTCACCAGAAGCTCCAGCACCGAAAACGGCTTAACGATGTAATCTTCAGCGCCGATCTTCAGCCCCTTTATGCGCGAAGGCACATCCGCTTTGGCAGTCAGGTATATTACGGGGATATTGTATTTTTGCATATGCTCCATCAGTGCAAAGCCATCGAGCCCAGGCAGCATAACATCAAGCAGCGCCAAATCGAAAGAATGATCCTCACTCAAGCGCTTCGCCGCTTCAAGTCCATCGTCTATTATCGTGTAATCATATCCCGATAGTTCAAGATTCAGGCCTATACTGTCGGCAATATCCTTATCGTCCTCAATTACCAAAATACGATTTTTACTCATATGCCACCTCCCATTTTATAAATTTTATCATATGGAAGAGTAGCTGGCAATTATTCGGCGTAGCGTGTTTATTCATAAAGAGGGTCGATTCTTGTACCATCTACCGCATTTATGCATAGCACCGCTGGAAGCAAAAAGTTCTCTTCGATGTATGGCGTTGTAAAATAGACAATCCAGGTGGGAATCAGAACGCCGCTTGATTGGCCGGTTGTTTTTATAAGGGAATGTGATAGTGTAATACGCGTGATTGTAGGCACGTCCTCTTCTACAAGATTAACCCTTTCATATCCTGCTTTAAAGTAATCAATGATTATCTTCTTGATTTCATCCAGCGGGAGCAGTTTAGCCTTTTCGATGCCAGTGACTTCTATTGGATTACAAAAGCGAAAATATTTAATACCTTCGTGATCTATAAACATGTCTAATCTTTGAGGTGGCCATAGCGCTGTATATTTACTGGACTGAAATTGCATATCGCCATACGGTGATGCATATACGGTATCGAATGGAATAGAAACACTATCGAAAATGTATGATATATACCATCCCTCAGTTATGGTGTGGTTATCAGGAGCAAGAATCCTTGCCTTGGTCGTGTTAGATAATACAGCGTTGTTAATTTGTAATGCAATAATAGTTTTTTCAGAAAGTTCTTCAGCTTCATGTTGCTCTATTTTTACATTGCTTAATAAGGTATCATATGGTTCTCCGGGATAGGCATTGCCGGCAACTATCCAATCTTCTAGCTGAATAACGCCGTAAGGACCTAGTTGAACGGAAAAATATGTCGCTGTTAATACTACAGATGCTGCAAGATCGGAATTAGTTTGACAATCTGCAATAAAAGGGAATGAGATGCAAGAGTCGGTCGAAACACCAAAGTACATCAAATACCGTTTTAAATTCTTAATGTTAAAATTAACAGGTACGACATTATAGACCTGCATAGGCGAACTTATGTATTCGATAGAAGCATTGATGTTGCAAATTGATGAACCTATTTCAAAAGTCTCCTTCCAAAATTTATTTTCACGAATAAACATAACCCATACGCGATTGCCAGCGTAGGGTTGTCCGAACAGTTGTCCGTTGGTTTCACATTGTACAAGGTTGTTAACGGAAATGAGATTTACATTACCTCAGATTCGGATGGTGGATATGGCAATTATTTTGAAGCTGAAGCGGTCGTTACCCTGTCAAAAGGAACTTATAAATTGTACGCTTATTATAGAGGGGAAACAAAGTCCGACGGAAGCGTAACGACTTATAACAGCGGATAGCTGAGCACTGGACACTCCTGGAATGCCCGCAGGAAGTCATTGACTCCCGACTTGCTGACTTTGAGCGATTCGGCGATCTTTCTGCCGCTCATGCCCAAGGCGTAGTGTTTCGTAATGATGTCTTTGTAATCCAACATACATTACCCTCCTGAAATAGTGTATTTCCGCTGTTGCGGATGCCACTATTATGAGGGCAATTTCAACTATTTTGAACAGGTGGCCGCCGGGCCGCAAACTGGCTGCTCGTCACCGCAAAACCGCCTTAAAAAGGCTGACTCAGGCTGGCCGCTGACGCACCGCACGGCGGCTGTTTACCACCGCACCAGTGGCCGTTGGCGACCGCCAATTGCGCCGAAGCCATACATCTTTCCCAAACGTAGCAAAAGCGCAACTCAAATTCCCCGCATCTTGAATTTGCAAAGGATAAATTGCTGCACTTTTACTAGATTGCGACCAAACAGTATTTGTGAATGCAAACCTCAAAGCAGTTTGCTTCATGCACGCTTTCTATCCTACGGACTGTGTCAGCACACATGCCGTTGTGCTTTGCGGCATGAACGGCAGGCAAATGCCGCTCTCACCCGCGCCGACCAGCAACTCTGTGCCGCTCGGGCTGATCAGGAGGGGATACGTCTCACACAGATACATCGGGCCGTCCGTGACGCCGTAGTTTTTACCGCCCACAAGCGATAAGCTGAGCGTCACATAGCTCGGCCCGTCCGGAACGGTTTGAATCGTCCAGAAGCCGCTCCACATCTCCTCGGTGTCGTCACTGCCTTTGTATGTCCACTCCAGATCGACCGCGCCGCCCGCCTCATCCCCGGGACGGAAGCGCAGCGAGAAATAGGCATAGCGGCTGGTTTCCCCCACCATGGTTTCTGTAATCCAGTTCAAGCCCGCACTCTGCGATCCGGCAAGGCCGAGCGCAGTCATGCCTGACCAGCCGTCGGAAAGCCAATCGGCAAATTCGGATGGGGCGTTATAATAGGCATATTTCGTAAAGTCAAACGAAAGATAGTCGCCGGCCTCGGATATACACGGCGCAAGATAGCTCATCGCATCAAGCGAAGGGTACCATTTGCAGGTGTTGCCGCTGTTGTCGGTGATGAAGACCTGGGTGTCGGCCTCATATGCAATGCCGTCGAGATTAGCAAAGAGCAGCACAGGCTCGCCGCTCTCTGACCGGTAGAGCACCTCCGTAACCTCATCGGTATGTGTTTTTTCGTTCCACTGCACACGGTTGATCGCAACCGTCGCGTTTTCATCGACCGGAACAATGCAGTACAGATGCCCCGCACCGCCGATAATGTGCTTCTCGTCGATCTCCGCGATAAAGGGGTATTCGAGGAGCAGAGCCTCGTTGGTTTCTAACAGCCACGAGGGGAAGCCCGCCTCGAAGCCCTCCTCAAACAGGCCGCCGACATAACCGAGATACGCCGCGCCAAACCTTGTCGTTGGAAAGTCAATCCTGTCCCGCAGCCATTCAAGCGAGGTTTCCGCATCCTGTGAAAACGCGTATTGCGCAGGCGGTGTGGCCATAGCTTCGTCACGTGATGTGCGATCGCTCATGCCGCTCTGCGATATAGCTTCTTCCAGCTGGTTTTCCGGAGCATTTTTATCGGCCTTTGCGGGTAAGTTAGCCGTATCCGTGCTAATTTTGGGCTCGTCAGGTTCCGTTTGCGTATTCTGCCCACAGGCGCAAAGCGACAGCAGCAGAGCCAATGCCAGCAACAGCGCGAGGACCTGTTGGTGTGTTGTTTTCATAGCCGCTCCTTTCAGATTTTTCCGCTTCTACCATAATCTCCGCCGCCGATAGAGCCGTACTCGACCTTCCGGACAGGCGTTTGCTGCTTGTTTCCGTTGCCGGCGTTACAGCCCGCAGTGGCGGGCTACAGTGCCGAACACAGTTGTGATCGTGCTTTTACGGACATGTTCCGCAGGCTCACTGCCTGTGATAGACTGCATTCGCGTCCGTTATTATGTTTTCTTCAGAATTGTACAAAACGCGCATATCGGCCGCTGCACGGTCGCTGTTGACAAGCGTTATGGCGATCAGCTTTTCGGCCTTTTCTGCGATTTCGTCGTAATCGCTATCCGTATCGCAACCAAAGTCGAATGCAAATAAGGCGTCAAGGCCTTTCGTACGGAACGCAGACCTGGCAAAAATGCGCCGGCAGTCCCACCTCTGCGCTTCGCTGTTCCACCACATATTGCAGCATTCCATACCGCTTTTGTCCTCGTTTACGGCAAACTCGTATTTTTGCAGGCCGTCCTCCGTGACCCATGTGCCTTCCAGCAGCGCAAAGGCCTCCTGCGCCTCCTTCCGGCTTTCAGCTTTTCTGTCGGCTTCCGCCTGCAGCTCGGCCGCACTGTAATACGCCTCACGATCTCCGGTTTCATGCCAGCCGTCATCGTGCCAGAACACATCTGCCAGCCATGCAAACTGCGGGGAGTCCAGATAGCGCAGATGATAGATAACATCATGCGCCCTGTCCTCAATCGTCAGCCCGCTGATATTTTCGGCAAAATCCGCCCGAACCGTCAGAACGCCGTTTCGGAACGTATGGTCAAACTGATCGCCCAGATCTTCAAAATTCGCGTCGTAGCAGCGGATGGGATTGTCCTTGAGCTGCCCGCCGCGATAATAGAGCTTCATGACACCCGGGCGGTAAACGGTTTTTTTTATGTGGAAGTCGTCGAATAGGACCGTCGTCTCGGGGTACCGATAGGTGCATCCAGTGACCCGGCCGCAGGCGGTGAGACCGAGCAGCCCCATCCACAGACCTGCCATGATGAGGAACACCTTGCGTTTCACAGCATCACCTCCGTTTTTTTCGCAAATAACCGACTGCTCCCGCTCCAAATTGGGGCGGGAGCCGGTTTTATACAGATTTTCAGAAGTACGACGCCCTTATTTGAACGTCATGTTGTTTAGAATGATATCGGGCATCGTTCCCGGGACGCAGTCCAAGTCGCGAAGGCCGATGGAAAGGGCACGGCTGTCGTCAAGCTGCGCGATATACTGAATCCATTCGTAACCGATGCGCTCATAGGTGCGGCCGCGGAAGGTGATGCCGCCGATCACGCGGTCCTCGATATCCTTGTAGTTTTCGAAGCTGTCCTTGTTGGAATCAAATTTTTCAACGTTCTCTCTTATCTCAAACTGAATGGCGCCCGCGCCAAACGCTGAGGGATCGTCGTTTTCCACCAGGCTGCGCTTTCCGTCATCGAACGACCAGCCGGATACCGGGATCTTCGTCATGATCTTGACCTTAACATCGTCTTTTGCAAACTGGGCGATTTCCACGGAGAAGTCCTTCATCTCGGCGTTTGCAGACGCTGCCTTGTTCGCCTCGGCGGCCTCGGCCTTCACGATGTCCAGATACTTTTCTATGGCTTCTGTGCCGGAGAAGCCGCTGGTGTTGTACGCACTCACCGTATAAACGCCCGACTCGTTTTCCATGAAATTGACGTAGATGAAATGGGAGTCGTCGTCCTCAGAGATCCATTTGTAGTAGCGGTAGTTTGCCTTCATGTGGTCGCTGTACTCTTCCTTGACGAACTGACCTTCCACGCCGAAGTAAGCAACAATATCATCGTAAGTTGCATCGAAAATATTCCTGTTGACCTCGTTCATCCAGACGTAGCCCTTCTGCACCTGCTCCTCAGTTACGATGCCGTCGCCGCCGGATGCTGTCTGGCCCGGATCCGTGGTCGCAGCGCCGGTGTTGTCGCTGCCCGCAGGAGCGTCGCCTCCGACGGCGTCCGCACCGATGGCGTCCGGCATAGGCTTGCCGGCCTCGATCAAAGGCAGATACCAATCCTCATAGGAGTTGGGCAGAGAGTCCTCTCCCGCATCATCCCAGCGGAGTCCCCACGGACGCAGATAGATTTCATAGTGATATTCATCATCGCCGTCTTCATACCAGCCGTCTATGCAGATAATGTTTTCCCGTTCCATCATGCCGTCTGTTTTGATTCCGGGATCAACGATCCAGTCTGAATGCTCCAGCGCCACATTTGTGAACCAGCCGCCCTCGGACATCAGTGTGCCGTGCTCGCCGGTTCCGGCTTCATTCAGGCTGACGGAAGCCAAAGCCATGGGCTCGGCTCTGGTGTAGTCCTCATCCCACAGCGTGACGGTGCCCGTATAGTCCGTGCCGATATCGATCACGCCGCAGACATCCCAACACCGGCCTTCCATGCTCTCATAATAGCCCGAGCAGCCAGTCATTTGCCACCAGCCGTACCATTCTCCGTTCCACCAATCAAGCAGTGCGTCGCCGGTCGCGGCGGCGGCAGGCAGCGTGGCCTCCGGCTCCGTATTGGCGGCCGTTTCCCGCTTGAGCGTGGACGGATCGATGGTGATCGTGCCGTTTTTGCTGCCGAGCAGCTCTTCAAAGGTGGCCTTGATCTCGCTGGTAGTATCACTAAGTACGAAGGCTGTTTTTACCTCCAGCGTTGCGCCGGGAGCAACTTCCTTAAACTGGTTGTCTATCACGGTCTCAAGCGTATCGTAGTTGGTAATGATAGATGCAACCTCCAGCTCTACGCCGTTCTGCATAACCGTTTCATCAACGCTCCAAAGATACGAGGCATTTTCCTTACCGTTGTTTGTAAAATCCAGCGTAAGAACCACAGCATCGTTTCCGCTTGAATCTTCCATTATGCATGCGCCCTTGTAGAGCAGTTCACGATCGCCCAACCTGATCAAATTGGGCTCCGTCGCCGTCTCCTTGCCGCAGGCGGCAAGGCTGAGCAGCATCAGCGCCGCAATAAGCAGGCATAGAAGTTTGGTCTTCGTCTGTTTCATAATTCCCTCCCATTCTCCTTCAGGTATGCACAGAGCTGCCGATCACCATGAAATTACATGTAATTCCGGCAGAAAAACAGGGGTGCGTACCTGAAGCCTTTTGTTCCGGTTATTTCTTTGCGCGCTGGATGTAATTACCGTTTTTATCGGTGAACTTGCCGCAAAGGATAAGTATTGTTTTTTATGCGGCTTATTTTTTCGTAAAAACGCCGCTGATGCCGTAGCCGGAGTTCTCATTCATGGTAAGGCTGTCGCCATCCACGGAGAACGTGTAGGTAGACGGCTCGCTCCATGCCTCCAGCATCACCGTAAGCTGGTCGCCGTCAATGGTATAGGTGCCCTTCTGCTTCATATAAGCATTTTCCATGGTGCATTCGCCTTTCCCGTTGAATGTCCATGTGATTACGCCGTCTGCGCCAAGCTCGGCAGACCATGTGCCGGCCAGCGCATCTTTGCTGCCGCAGGCGGCAAGCGTCAGGAGCGTAACCACGCTCAGGAGTAATGCTACATACTTTCTCATTTTTTAAGTCCTTCTTTCCGTTTATTCATTTGATATATGGTTCAGCCGTTCAGCGCGCCGCCGCAGTATTCACAGCGGCCGCTTGCATCGGGCGTGGTGGTTGCGCAGCAATACGGGCAGGTGATTGCCGCTTTGGGTGCGGCCGCCTGCTCAATCTTTTCACGCACATCCTTGCGGACCTGCGTCAGCATCTGCCGTATCTCCTCGCCGAGCTTTTTGCAATTGCGGTACTCTACATTGTTCTCCGGATCGTACCGTGTTGCCATGCCCGGGCGCATTGCGGGCGGCGGAGTGACGTCCACGGAGTCGGAGTTGATCTTGAAGCGCATTTCGTCAAAGTAGGGGTTGTTGACGAATATGGTGATGTAGAAATCATAGGAGTATTCATAGCGCGGCGGATTGTAGCTAATCTCCTTGCCATCCTTATCCTCGCGCTTGAGCTCCGAGCGTCTCTCATCAATATCAAGATTGCAGCCTGTCACGTCTGCAAAGTCCAAAACATCCGGGTTGGCCTCCACGAGATTTCTGGCCCGTGTCACCATAAATTTCCCCGCGTCCTCGTCAAGAAGCACCTTGGTGTCCGTGCCGAGCGTTCTGGTCGTGTGGAATGCCGCGACCTTTCCCTGGTTTTCTTCCCGGTAGGCAAGCTGCGCCTTGATCTCATCAACAGTGCTGTTGCGCCGGTCGGAGAACCACGGGGAGAGCTTTTTGGCACAGTTTTTGCAGAGATTTCCGTTTTCCAGCTTGCGGTTACCGAGCAAGCCGATCTTTTCCCCGCAAATATCGCAATATTTCTTATCAAACAATCCCATACGCGTATCGCTCTTTATTATGCGGCGGCCTGTTCGTCCGCCTTGGAATTGAGTATCGCGCCGTAGATGTATAATGCCGGAACAGCTATTCCCGTCAGAACGCTTATGACATTAAACTCGCCGCCGTTGACCAGATTCATAACGATGCTCAAAACGCTGAACCCGGCTACGATCGCGCCCCATATGATGAGCTTGCCTGCTTTTTCGCTGCGCTTGCTGTGCTTGACGCCCTTGATTCCGGCAATCAGCTGGAAAATTCCGCCGACCAATGTCAGGAACAGCGCCGCCCAATAGGCAAACGTCAGTCCTGATGCCGCGCCGAATCCTGCCGCCAACGCTCCCAGTCCGCCGACAAATACGCCCGCAATGATGGAAAATACCGCAGCGATAATCATCAGAATCCCAGTGACCTTCAAAAACTTATGACCTTCCATGATAAATTCTCCTCTTCTCCTTGTTATTTGTTTTTTATTGTTTCTTATTCCGCAGGGCGGCCGGTTCCGCACTCTGCGCAAAATACATTACTGCCGTTCGGCATTCCGCACGATGGGCACCTCCACCCGTTTTCCGGAACGGGTCTTGAGAATACCCATGCCTCCGTCTCTTCGGCAAATTCCGCCAGCAGAGCGTATACGGCCTGCGCGGCCTGCGCATCATAGCAATTGATAAACGGTGTATCTCCGTCCGCCCATGTTGCGGTGATGCAGCTATCCGTTGTGCCATGCATATGCGTACCGGGCCGGTATGCCGGAAGATCCAGCATTCTAAGCTCCTTGGCAATGCTGCCGAACCATTCCTGCGCCTTCTCCGGCTCTATGGCGATATTCTTTCTGAAAACGGTATTACCGTCGCTATCCTGATACCGATAAGAGAAATAAACTTGCTTTTCCGGCCCGGACAGCAGCGTCCGCCCATCGAGAAGGAAGCTGAAGCAGTCACGCGCCGACGGTGCGTTTTGATCCCAGTAAATTCCGATCAGCGCCGCTGTTTCGCGCACCGCATACTGCTGCGGCTCAAGCTTTGACGCAGCATATGCTTCCTCGGCAATATCCAGCACCAAGGTCTCCAGCGCTTCTGCATGGCCGCCGCTGAGCTTTTGGGTCTCGCTCCCGTCATCGGTGCGCCAAATGAGCAGGATTTCGCTGTCTGTCTCGTCCTGGACATCGGGGGACGGCTTTCGGTACTCGGGCAGATTCGACTCTGCCAGCATATTCTGAAGATCAAACCACTGTACCCATGTAAGCTGCCAGGGAACCGGGTTGGAAAACGCATCCGTCCCGCTTTCCCTCGCTTCGCCGTTCTCCCGGCTCAAAAAACGTCCGGTCAGCAGAGGCATATCGTTCTCCCGGTAAAACTTCAGCGAAAAGCATCTGCAGGAATTCATATGATTTTGCTGCCAAGTGAATTCGATCAAGTCCTTACCTGCTCTGTACGCATCCGGATTTTCCATTCTGCCTCCGTCCCGGATACGGCTATCGATAAAATACCGATACAGCCATACGCCTGCCAGCGCGATAAGCGCAACCGCCGATACAACGATCAGTGCAATTTTCAACGCTCTTCTCACTTCTGTCCCCTGTTGTCGAACGGGTCTGTGCACTCATGGCAAAAACTCCGGAGAGCCTGTGCGCTCATACCGCCCACCTGCCCCGCCATAATCATGCCCATGGGTCTTCCGCCGCGGGAATACGGATGCCGCTGAGAATGCTGGAGTATTCCCATAGGAACCATTCGCCGGTAGAGGCCTTCTGCCGCAGCTTCATAGGCCGCGGCGAATCCGCGCCCGCCGTTTTAAGGAATACGCGCATATAGCCCGGCTCCATATCCTGAGGCCTTGGGTCTGATAGCACGTTCAGCGTGTACGGCACGCGCGGCTGATAACCGTTTTCCGGCGCTGCGCCTTCAAAATATGCAAGCGGCAGATAGGCTTTGCCGCGCAGCCGGTCGCGCAGGAACTGGCAGTCATACGGCGACATTGGCTTAGGGCCGCGCAGAAGATCCATTGCGGCGGTGCCCGCATCTTTATCCCTGTCAAACAGTGCTAGCGCACACAGGAACAGCGCGCATATGTGCTCCGGCTGCCGCCCTTTGGCGGCGAGTGTTTCAAATTCCTGCAAATTCTCAGGAATTTTCTGTATAACGACCTGCAATATAACCACTCCTTTCTAAAGCGTGTCGATCACACCGGCGAGGTAAGTCGGCGATACCGACGCATAAATAAAATTGTCTACCAACTGATCCTTCACCGCCTGCCGTACCTCGGAGGCAAGCAGTTCGTCCGCGTTCTCATCTACCAGAAGCAGGGTCTTGCAGACCCAGCCGAGCTGCTTTACGGCACTGCATAGCCTTAGCCGTTCGCTCAGCTTCCATGTGCCCTGCCGGATGACCTCCATCACCAACACGTTGGCACGGCAGGTTCGGCACAAGGCAAGCGTTTCCTCCGGTTTTGAAGAACGGTAGACGAGAAAATCCGGGTCGTATCCCGCAAGCGATTGCATGACTGCCTCCGCCAGGAGCCCGCCCTTCATATCCAGCACAATTCTTCGCATATGTGCTTTCCCACCGCCTTTCTCCTCTTTTGAATGTACCATATATATCTTAACAGCTGTCTCTCCTTCCCGCCCCCGCCGATTAGATAGGTTTTGCAATATTTTTTTCAAAAGCCATTTCCGCTCCTTTCCTCTCTGCAAACAGGTCAAACCCGTGTTGCCTTTTTCTCTATGCATGGTATACTTATAATAATATTTTATTCTGCGGAGGCGGAAGGAGTACAGCATGAGCAAAGCAACAAAAATCAGCCTTTTGTGTGCGCTGGCCGCGCTGGGGCTCATTGTGCTTGCCATGCTGCTCCGATATGCCAGCCGGCATATTTTACACGCTCCGATAGTCAATCATCTGCGAAGCGGGATCTATGTGTTTTTGTTCAGCGCGTGGTGCTATACCCTTTGGCTCCGCATCGTGCAGGTGCAGGTACGGCGCTATCTGCTGGCGATATCAGCGCTGATGGTACTGTGGATTCTGCTGCGCTCGATCAAGTTTTCAATTGGCAATACGGACGCGGAGCGCCGGCTGTGGTATTTCTACTATTTTCCAATGCTGTTTATTCCCATGCTGTCGGTCTTTGTTTCCCAGTCGTTGGGGAAGGACGAGGCTTTTCGCCTGCCGCGATGGACAAAGCTTTTGTATATCCCTACACTGCTTCTGCTTCTGCTCGTTCTGACCAATGATCTGCACCGGCAGGTGTTTTCCTTTCCATCCGGCGTTTTGTCGGATGGGGAGTATCGGTATGAGAAAGGCTATTACTTCGTGCTGGGCTGGGAGGCCCTGTGTGCGGCGTTCTCGCTTGTTTCGATGGTGAGGAGCTGCCGGATCCCGCACAGCAGGAGAATTCGCTGGCTGCCGCTGGTCCCCTTCGCGCTTTCGCTGGCCTATGCTTATGCTTATGTCAAAAAGGTCTATTGGGTATGGGTGCTTGCGGGCGATATGACGGTGTCTCAGTGCCTGATCTTTGCAAGCATCTTTGAATGCTGCATCCAGTGCGGGCTGATCCAGTCCAATCTTGGATACGACGAGCTTTTTGAGGCGACGAGTCTGCCGGTTCAGATCACGGATCATGCGCTATGCACCAAATATGCTTCGATTGCAATGCAGAAGCCGTTGCCGCAAAGCGAACTGCGGCATATGCAGCAGGATACCGTACAATTGGACGACGATACGCTTTTGAAGCGGCACCGGCTGCGCAGCGGCTGGGTGTTCTGGAAGGAGGACATCTCTGCGCTGAATCAGATACGAAAAGAGCTGGAGCTGACAAGGGATGAGCTGCGTGATACCGGCGACGTTCTGGCGGCGGAGAATGCACAGCGCGCAAGATGGCTGAAGCTGACGGAGGAAAACCGCCTGTATGACATGATGGAGGCGCAGACCGCCCGGCAGATTGCGATGCTTAGGGATCTTCTGGCCGAACTGCAAAGGACCGAGGATTCGGACAGAGCCATACGCCTGCTCGGACAGATCATCATTATAGGGACCTATATCAAGCGCAGAAGCAACCTGATTTTTGTCGGCGTGCAGCGCGGTGCAATCAGCGTGCAGGAGCTTCGGCTGTGCCTTAATGAATCCTCCGAGAACATCAGTGTCTATGGCGCCGACTGCAAGACGATCGTCAAGGGGGAAGGCCAGCTTACCGTTGAACAGGCGACGCAGATCTATGACCTGTTTGAGGCGGTCGTGGAGATGGGGCTGGAATCGCTGCGTGCGTTGCTGACTTCCATAGAGGTTGGAAAGCAGGTGGAGGTTACCCTCTGCGTTTCAGCGGCGGAGCCGCTCTGCGCCCTGCGCGCGCGGTTTCCGGGCCTGGAATGGGAGCAGGATGAGGACGGACTGCAATATGTGACGCGGAAGCTGGAAAGATCGAGGGGGTAAAGGCGTATGGACAGGATTAAGGAAAGCTTCGACAGTCTGCCCATCGCGGCCTGCTTCTTCGATAAAAACGGCGTGGTGCGGCTCATCAACCGCCGGATGCTTGCCATTGCGAACTGCCTGCGAAAAGGCGGCATACAGTCGCTTGCAGAGATGCAGAGCGTACTGCAAGCGCCGCCCGCGAATGTGCGCTGCCTGGATATGCGCCTTCGGATTTACCGTTTTCCGGACGGGAAGGCGCTGCGCTTTGCGCAGGAGCAGATCACAACAAAAACCGGCGTCCGGTATACGCAGATTACTGCCGCAGACGTTACGGAGCTGATACGGAAGCAGAACCAGCTGAAGGCGGAAAATGCGAAGCTGGAGGAGGCGAACGAGCGGCTGCGGCTGCTGTTCGCGCAGATACCGGAGATTATTCGGGAGGAAGAAACGCTGGCGATGAAGCTGCGTGTGCATGACGACATTGGGCACAGCATTCTTGCGGCGCGCCGGGTACTGCTCCAGCACGCGGACCAGAAGGAAATTCGCGCAAACGCGGCACTGTGGGAACAGTCAATTTCGGTGCTTTACCGCTCCAGCCAGATAACGGCGCAATCCGAACCGCTGGAGGCTGCAAAAAAACGAGCGGAAGAACTGGGCGTCAGGGTTCTGCTGACAGGGGATGAGCCGCAAACGCAGCGGATACGCGCGCTGAGCGCACTGGCGATCTGCGAATGTGCGGCGAACTGTGTCCGCCACGCAGACGGCACAGAATTGTATGTGCGCTTTTGGCGGAAGCCGGGCTGCACGGAGGTTGCCCTGACCAACAACGGCGCGGCGCCGAAGGAAAAAATCACGGAGGGCGGAGGCCTTTCCATGCTGCGTCAACGCATAAAAAAAGCAGACGGTAAAATGGAGGTTCAGAGCATCCCCCGCTTTAAGCTGATACTCAGTCTGCCGGAACAGGAGGAAGCAGTATATGAGAGTGATGATCGTTGAAGACCAGACCATGATCCGCAGCCTGCTGGAAAGCTATTTCCGCGCCGAGGACGGATACCGTATCGTAGCGTCCATTCCCGGCGCAAAGCAGGCGGTTGAGGTGTGCCGGGCAAGCTCTGTCGATCTGATTTTGATGGATGTGCAAACAGAGAACCGCGAGAACGGATTGACCGCCGTTCACCGGATCAAAGCCATACGGCCAAAGACCAAAATAATTGTTGTGACCTCGCTGATCGACTGCGCCGTCCTGGAAGAGGCAAAGAAGGCCGGGGCTGACAGCCTGTGGTACAAGGACTCCACCGAGAAGCGGCTGATGGACATCGTCCGGCAGACGATGGACGGTGAGCACATCTTTCCGGATGCGCCTCCGACGGTTGAAATCGGCATGGCAAAAAGCACGGAATTTACAAGGACGGAGCTGAAGGTTTTGCGGCATCTGCTGCGGGGCTTGTCCTACACGCGCATCGCGGCAGAGATGGGCTGCGAGATGTCAACGGTCAAATTCCATGTGGCAAACATGCTGCAAAAAACCGGGCTGGAAAACAAGCTCCAGCTTGCTCTGGCGGTCAGCGACGTCAAGCTGGTTGCCGATTTGGCGGAAGAGTGATGGAATTTGATTTTCTGCTTGTACAGCCACAGGCATTTATTGAAAAGAAGAAGCCGCGTCTGAGACGTTACACTTGGCAAGCAATGCCTGCGTTTATACAAACTTGACGAACAGGGAGATTTCCGTCACCGGAAATCTCCCTGCTGCTTGTTGGGGAAACTCTCCCCCCGATTGATCGAACGGTTCCCGTTTCGGCTGCGTCCTGCAAAGCAGTGCTATTTTTCCTGCTGACGCTCTCTTGCCTGCCGCTGGTCGTCGGCATCCGTAGATAACAGACAGCAGAAATTCAACAAACGGTGTTGCGTCTGCCGATATATCTGCTTGCCCAAGTGCGGCATAGTAAGCGTCCTGCCTCTCCCGAATCAGCGTTTCTATCGGAAGCCATGCAAATATGGGTTTCCATTTATACAATAACAAAGTATTCCACATGCGCCCCATTCTACCATTGAAAGTTACTGCTTTTTTGCACTAAGTTTCAAACGGATGTTGCTTTTGAATGGATATGGCGATATAATTCTGTTGAAAGTTGGCCATAATAAGCACTAAGTTTCAAGTGAATGGAGGGCTGCTATTTGAATCAAATAATCCAAAGAAATCATTATCTGCAAAAGCTCATCGACCGAAGAGAAAACGGTCTGGTGAAGGTCATCACTGGTGTTCGCCGCTGCGGTAAGAGCTTTCTTCTTTTTAACCTGTTCTATGATTATCTGATTGAGAGTGGCGTCAAGGAGGAACAGATCATCTCGATTGCATTGGATGACGATATCTTCATCAAGTACCGCGACCCTGAGGAACTGTCTAAATTCATCCGCTCAAAAATCACCTCAAAAGAAACATATTACATTCTCATTGATGAGGTGCAGTATGCCATTGCCAAGGATGAACTGAAAAATCCTGATTCCATCCGGCTGTATAACGTGCTGAACGGCCTTCTGCGGCTTCGCAACGTGGATATATATGTGACCGGCAGCAACTTAAAGATGCTGACAAAGGATGTTCTGACCGTTTTCCGTGGACGTGGTGATGAAGTTCGTGTCTATCCAATCTCGTTCAAGGAATACTATGCCGCCATTGGCGGAGACAAGCTTGATGCATACGAAGAGTACGCTTTGTATGGCGGGATGCCGCTGGTTTTATCAAGAAAAACAGACGCTGATAAGATGACATATCTGCAAAGCCTTTTTACGGAGGTATACTTCAAGGATATTACTGAACGATATGACATCGCTCTTCAGGATGTGCTTGCGGAATTGACTGACGATTTATGTTCGTCCATCGGTTCGCTTACCAATGCCAGGAAGATTGCTAATACCTTGGGAACGGTAAAGAATATCTCCGTTTCAAGCACGACCATTTCCAACTATTTGAATTACTTGTTGGAATCCTTCCTGTTCAGCAACGCCAAACGCTATGATGTAAAAGGAAGGAAATACTTTGAATACCCATCAAAGTATTACTGCACCGACATCGGGCTCCGCAATGCCAGGCTGAACTTCCGTCAGCAGGAGGAAACGCACATCATGGAAAACATCATATACAACGAACTTCTATGCAGAGATTACTCCGTAGACGTTGGTGTGGTGGAAATATCGGAGTATTCCGAAAACAAGCAATCAAGAAAACAATGCGAGATTGATTTCGTTGTTAATTGGGGCTCTAAGAAATACTATATTCAATCCGCTTTGAACGTGAGCGATCCGGCCAAAATGGAGACAGAACTTCGACCCTTGAAGAATACAAAGGATTTCTTCAAAAAGATTATCATCAGCAAATCTTCCATGAAGCCTTGGACGGATGATTATGGTATCCTGCATCTTGGCTTATATGAGTTCCTTCTGAATGAAAATTCGCTGGAACTGTAAACACCTCTGCGATAATCGGGAAAGTGTTTGTAACCTGAAATAGCAATACAGCAAAGAGGCAATTCCATTCCGAGTTGCCTCTTTCTATTATCCCACGACTTTGCTCTTCCTGTTTGTTCTTGGTTTCCTCCCGCTGAAGCTGCGCTATTTCACCATATTTTTTTACTATGCTTTAATGTACTTTGTCATCCGTCCCGCGCCGATTCTTTTTATCGAGCCCGTTTTGACCATTACTCCGAGAACGGCTTCAACGGTAGTGGGGCTGACATCAGGGAGAATCTTGCAAATCTCTGCTTTGGAAAGCGGGGTTAGGCTGTTCAGAACAGTTGCCTCAATGCGGGCTTTCTTCGTAATCTTCTTGCCATGCACCACCGTAAACCGCTTATCCAGTTCCTTATAGCACATATAAAGTGTGGATAGGAAATTCTCAATAAAGGGGAAATAAGAGTTCTCATTCGTTTCCCACCCAGCCGAGGACTGCCGCAGTGCTTCGTAATAATACGTCTTATAGTTGTTGATTTGCTCCTCAAAGGACACATATTTACCGGCATCAAAGCCATTTTTGTACAGCAATAGCAGCGACAGCAGGCGGGACATTCTGCCATTGCCGTCCCGGAACGGATGAATGCAGAGAAAGTCTAAAATTACGCAGGGTATCAATAGAAGCTGATTGATATTTGAGTTGCCTCTGGCATCCAAATAGGCAAGCTCCAACTGCTCCATTGCCTTCGGCGTTTCGCTTGCAGACGTTGGACGGAAGCGGATACGACGGTTTCCGTCGGCATCTATCTCTAAAATCACATTATCGTCTGTCTTGTACTGCCCGCCGTACTCATAGCCCGCAAAGCTCATCATTATTTCGTGCAGCCGCAGAATGTCGCTCTGTCGGAAATCGATATGCACATATTCTTTTGAAATATATGCAGATAGTGCCTTGAAATAGGCAGTAATATGAGGAAATGCCACCGAAACCTTATGCCAAGATAGATGGTGGCTGCAATATTACCACATCGCTTTTGGGGTTAGTTAAGTTGATGGCTTTGGCCGTGTGGTTGTTCTCCTTTGCTTTCTATACGGGCGAAGCCGAGGAGGATGAAATAGTGATGGAAAAAAGGCTGAGGCAAAAGAGCTGCTACGCAACGGTGTACAGCCCCTTGGCTCTCCCTTTGGGAGAGCTGTCACCGCAGGTGACTGAGAGGGCCTTGGAGCTTACACTCGTGGGGGTGTCATCTCCCTGCAAAGCCGCCGGGCATTTTCTAATTGGGTGTTATGCTCATTGTTTGCCCTCTCCGTCCTCGCTGCGCTCGGCCACCTCTCCCAAGGGGAGAGGCAAGGGACGCCCGCACGGTACACCGAAAGGTGTACAGGAGTGCGCCCTTAAACCGGTTAGACAAATTCTATATAAAGTTATGAAAATCAAATGATACAAAAACCTCCCCAACATCTGTCGGGGAGGATATATGCGTATTTTTATCAGCTGTCCAGATAGTATTCGCCGCGGCGGTAATCGTATACCGCACCGCGCGTAAAGTCGTCTATGCTTTCCAGCACCTTGCCCGTGCCTATTGCCACGCAGGAGATGGGATCCTCCGCAATGTAGCAGGGCACCTTGGTGTGCTCGGCAATGAACTTGTCTATGCCGTAAAGCAGCGCGCCGCCGCCGGTTATGCATATGCCGTTTTCCGCAACGTCGCTGGCAAGCTCGGGCGGGGTGCGCTCAAACATGCTCCTTACGCTTTCAAGTATGGCTTGGAGCGGCTCCTCGAGCGCGTCTATCATTTCGTTGCTGCTGACCACTATCGTCTGCGGCAGGCCGGATATAAGGTTGCGGCCCTTAACGTCTATGAAAAGCTGCTCCTTGCGCGGATAGGCCGAGCCTATGCGTATCTTCATTTCTTCTGCCGTGCGCTCGCCTATCAGCAGGTTGTGCTTTTTGCGCATATAGCGCACAATGGCCTCGTCAAACTTATCGCCCGCTATCTTTATTGAGGTGGACAGCACCGCGCCGCCAAGGGATATAAGGGCTATGTCGCTCGTGCCGCCGCCTATGTCCAGCACCATGTTGCCGCGCGGCTCCGCAATGTCTATGCCCGCGCCTATTGCCGCGGCGATGGGTTCCTCTATCAGATATGTATGGCGTGCGCCGGCTTCCTCGGTGGCGTCTATAACGCTGCGCTTTTCAACCTCGGTAACGCCGCTCGGTACGCAGACAACAACGCGCGGCTTGAAGAACACATGCGTGCCCACTACTTTTTTAAGGAAGTGGTGCAGCAGCCTTTCGGTAATGTCGTAATTGGATATAACGCCGTCCCTCAGCGGCCTTATGGCGGTTATGTTGCCGGGCGTGCGGCCAAGCATCCTGCGCGCCTCTTCACCTATTGCCAGTATGCGTCCCGTGATTTTTTCCACGGCGACCACGCTCGGCTCCCTCAACACAATGCCCTTGCCGCGAACGTATACCAAAATGCTTGCCGTGCCAAGGTCTATGCCTACGTCGTTAAACTCAAACAGGCCCATATAATTAACTCCCTCCGGCGGGAAAACTAATCGTATCCCAATAATAATAGTATTCTACCACAATACGGCCAAGCGTGCATCAGCAATTTTTGAACAAATTATAAAAATTGCGCGAAAGGTGCGCCATATTCGCCTTTTGGGCGCCAAGAAACTTGTTTGGAACGCCGTGTTAGGCTATAATTTAGGCATTACACACGTGCAGGGAGGGACTTTTCTATGCGGAATAAAATTACGGCGGCTATTATGCTTGCGGCGGTGCTGCTGCTTGGCGGCTGCTCACTCACGGAAAACGTTCTTTCGCCCGCGCCTACCGATGCGCTGCCTGTTGTTACGGTCACCCTGCCCGGAAACGATACCGCTGCCCGGCCCGAGCGTACACCCGCGCCGGGAGTGGACAACGCCATAAACTCCGGCACGGACTATTCTTCGCTGGACGGCGTGGCGGAGCCGGGGGATGTGCTGCCCATTTTGACATACGACGAAGCGCGGCAGCAAAACCGCGACGTTATCGGCTGGATAAGCATACCCGGCACCAGCATAGAATACCCCGTTGTGCGCACGGACGACAACGAATTTTACCTTAACCACAACATACTTAAAGAGGAGAGCAAGCACGGCGCAATATTCATGGACTTCCGCAATGCCGACCGCGGCCAGCAGAAGCACATAATACTTTACGGGCACGACATGAAGAACGGCACCATGTTCCACGGCCTGCTAAATTTCAAGCAGAAAAGCTTCTTTTCCGAGAATCGCATAATTTCCTTCAACTGGGACGGGACGGACACCATGTGGGAAATATACCTTGCGGCGGTGATACCGCTTGTTGACGGGCACATGATAAACTATGTCGAAACGCGCTTTGCCGACAACGCCGCCTTTGAAAGCTACATGGCGGACATGGCGGCCTATGCCCGCACAGCGCCCAGCTCCAACGTATCGGACACCATATCCATCGGCCAGGCCGACCAGGTGCTCACCCTTACCACCTGCACCGAGGAGGACGACGGCTCCCGCTTCGTTGTCCAGGCAAGAAGGGTGAGGTAAGCGGGCTTACGCCCGCGGTGAAATCCGTTCTTGCGAACGGGTGAAATTGCGCTAATGCGCAGTGAAATATTGCTTGCACAATGTGAGATCCGCCTTGTGGCGGGTGAGCATAATAGATTGTGAAGATAAGGGGACGCGATGCGTCCCCGTTGTTGTTTATGTATAAGTTTGTAAAGCGCACCAAAAGGCGCCACCGCGTGCGGGGGATTCGAGCCGAGCGCGCCCAGTGGGCGATGCAGCGAGGTTCGGAGTTGAGCGCCGCCAGTGGCGGATGAAGCGAAACGGAGAACGGGCAGGAACAGGGAGAATTACGAACGGCAGTGAGTAAGGCGACCTTGTTCCAACCTGGGCTCGGTTTAGCTATTGACTGAGGGGTTGAGGGCAAATAGCAAAGCCGCGGTTCAACCCCTCCGTCTGCTCGCTTTGCTCGCATCCACCTCCCCTTTCAGGGCAGGCTTAATGTAAGAGTTTGTAAGGCGTACCAAAAGGCTCCCTCACTGAGGGAGCTGGAAATTCGCCGTAAGCGAATTTTCTGAGGGAGCAAACCAAACAAATAGCTGCAAGCTTCTTTAGACTCCCTCCGTCTTTTGCTTCGCAAAATCCACCTCCCTCTGAGATGGAGGCTTATTGTAAGAGTTTGTAAAGTGTTAAAACGGCACTTTAGCGGATATGACGTGTTCCCCATACATCACTAATTATGCTTCCCGCTTGCCTCATACAGCCTCGCCAGCTCCTCTATGCTCAGCGCCTCGGCACGGGCGGCCTGGGCTATGTTTGCGCGGGCAAGGGCTTCTGCCGCGGCGTCCGCCGCGGGCAGCAGGGGCTTTAGGTTGTTGTATACGGTCTTTCGGCGCATGGCGAATATGCTCTCCGTAAAGCGGCAGAAGGCCGCGGGGTCTATGTCCGCGGGCGCATCGGCGCGGCGCGTGAGGAGCACCACCTCCGAATCCACGTCCGGCTGCGGATAATAGCTTGCGGGCGTGAGCGAAACAAGGCTTTCGCATTCGTAGTAAAGCTGCGCCATTATGGCAAGCGGGCCGTAAAGCTTGTCCTTGGGCTTTGCGAAAAAGCGGCGCGCGGCCTCCTTCTGAACCATCAGCACCATGCGCGGCATCCTTTTGGCATTGCGAAGGAGCATAAGCACTATGGGCGTTGTTATATAATAGGGCAGGTTGCCCACCGCGGCAAATTCGCCTTCCGTGCTGCTTATGTCGAACTTCAATATGTCGCTGTGTATAAGCGTTAGTTCCCCGCGCCCTATTTCCGCGGCAAACTCCGCATTAAGCGCGGCAAGCATGTTTTTGTCTATCTCAACCGCCGTAACGCGCGGCACGCGACCCACAAGCGCGCCCGTCAGCGCGCCAAGACCGGGGCCAATCTCAAGTATGTCCGTTTTGCCGTCTCCCACGGCGGCGGAGGCTATTTTTTCGATCATTGCATCATCGCAAAGGAAGTTCTGCCCCAGCGCCGCGTTTGCGCGTATGTTCAGCCGTTCAAGTTTTTGTTTAATGTCCGCCGCGCTCATCCAAGCTTTACCAGCACCGTCACGTTGCGCTTGCGCCCCCAGCGGCGGCCTTCCTTTTCGGTATTCATCCATAGGTCAAGCTGATTAACCGGCGTGCCGTCCGCGCGCTTATATTTGCGGAACGCGCCCGTATCCTGCGCAGTGCCGTAGCCGTAGCCGGAAACGTATATCTGCGTGCCGTAGGGTATATAGTACGGGTTTACGGCTATCGTGCCAAGCTTGGGCCGCTTGCCGGTTGCGGTGCGGCTGCCCTGCCAGTATGCGGTGATGTAGTCCATCTTCATCTCCACCCAGCCGTCAACGCCCGCCTTGGGCGGTTTTTTATAAATGCGGAATTCGCCAGTAAGCTTGGTTTGATAATGTATCTTGTTGCCTTTTTTGATTATTTCATCCGTGGCGGGGGTTATGATTATCTGGTTCACTATCTCGCGCGAAACCTCGACCCCGTCCTTTATGATTACCCTTTGGGTAACGTTTTTTGATCCGTCCTCACCTTTTTGGATTATAACAGGCTCCGTATCGTTATATACGTCGTCGTCATAAACCACCTTCTCCTTGTGGTTTATGGTGCGCTTGGCGGTGGTGTATTCTGTCACCACGTCCGTATGCACTACTTTCATACCCGGCACAAGGTCGGCGAATGAAAGGTGGCTCAGCTCGTCCGCCGCGTCGTACTCAACTCCGCTCAGCCTCAGCGCGTCGCCCACAGTTCCGCCCGTGGTGTTTATAACGCTCACATTGCCCATCGAGCGCACCGCAACCGGAAAGCTTCTTGCTATCGATACGCTTGTGCCATCGGCAATAAGCCGGTTCCCGTCTGCTGAAAGCTCATCGCCCTTGTTCACGCGCACGTTCTGCGCCCTTAGGAAGGCGGATATGCTCATGCCCTCCTCAGGCTCGTTCACAACGTAGTTCGTGGTTCTTCCGTCCGCGCTGACGGATACGCTTATGCGCGGATCGGGCGCATTCTTTGAAATTATAAAAAACACGCCCGCGGCTATCATAAGCGCGATTATCGCCCCGTCAAGCAGATAAAAATACCATTTTACGCCCGAAAGGTGCGCCATTACGCGGCCGGACAGCGCAGCGAGAGTGTCCTTCATTTTCTGTAATAACCTTTTCATGCGCCTATTATAGCGTGATTTCCCCGATTGTGTCAAATAAACGAATTGTGTCACGGTACGGCACCTCCTGCGTTTACAGTAAAGCTTTGCCACGTTATAATAGATATATACTTAAAATGCGGAGGGGTCGGCATGAAAAAAGCATTGGCCGTTATTCTTGCGGCGTTGAGCGCGCTGTGCCTTATGGGGTGCGAAAAGGGCGCGCCGCAGCAAAAGGCGGGCGGAAAGGCAATAGAGGAATTCATTACGCATATTGCCGCGGGCGAATATGCCGAAGCTTACGCCCTGCTTTCATCCTCCTGCCGAAATGATACGGAGGAGGAAAAGGCCAACCGCGTTACCGAAAAGCAGTTTACGGACAAGTATACCTCCATAATTTCCGCGCTTGAAATAACCGCCATAGAATACGCGGACTTCATGGCGGACGGCGGGGACATACTTTACAGCGCAAGCTATACCGCAACCTATTACAGCGATTATATAGGCGACGTTACAAATAACTTCACCGCCGTTGCCGTGCACGAGGGCGGGGAATGGAAGGTTGAATGGTCTCCCGCGCTCATTTTTCCGGAAATGGAATGGGGCGACACGGTGCGCATAGCGCGCCTTAGCGCAAAGCGTGGAGAAATACTTTCAAACGGGGAAGCCATTGCAAAGACCGCGGGCGGAATAAGCGTATATGCCTCCGTATCCAAAATAGAGGATATGAGCCTTTTTCTGCAGCAGACGTCAAGGCTGTTGAACATGACAGAAGCCGCAATAACCAAAAAGCTTGAAAAGGCGTATAACGACGTTGCCATAATAAAGCAATATTACAGCGACGAAATAACCGATTCCGTGCGGGAGCAGCTTTTGCAGATAGCGGGCATAGGCATAGACAACGGAAATTATTATACCGTGCGCGAATATCCTTACGGGGAGCTGCTTGCGCACCTTGTGGGCTACATTGGCGCAATACCCAGCGAAACCAAGGAAAAGCTTCAGGCGGAGCTGGACAGGCTGAACGAGGGCCGCACCGAGCGGGACGGGCTTTACAATGCGGACAGCCGCGTGGGCAGGCTGGGGCTTGAGCAGCAATACGAGCAGGAGCTGCGCGGCAGGGACGGCGAGCTTGTGTATATCTGCACGGCGGAAGGCACCAACCGAAAGACGCTTTATAAAATAGACGCGCAGGACGGCTACGATGTTGAATTGACCATAGACATGGACCTTCAGCGAAGGGTGCAGGAGGTTATGCAGCTTGCCCTTTTCGGGGAAACCACGGCGGGCGCGGTGGTGGTTATGAACCCCAAAACCGGCGCGGTGCAGGCCATGTATTCCTACCCGAGCTACGACATAAACCTGTTCGCCCGCGGCATATCGGGCGCGGATTATTCGGGGCTTTTGAACAACAAGGCAAAGCCGCTCATCAACCGCGTGACCCAAGGCTTGTATCCGCCGGGATCCACCATGAAGGCGTTCACCGCGGCGTGCGCGCTGGATAACGGCATACTTGACGAAAGCTATGCCTTTGACGAAAAGCAGATAAAGAAGGATTACTGGACGCCCACGGAATACGGCGCGTGGATATGGACGCCCATTAAGCGCACGCATATAAACTATCCCATAAGCGGGCCGCTGAACATGCGCAAGGCGCTTATACATTCGGACAATATATATTTCGCCAACGCCGCGCTTAAAACGGGCTGGGAGCTTTTTGAAAAATACATGACCAACATAGGCTTCACCGAAAGCATACCGTTCGATATTGCCGTTGCCGCGCCGCAGCTTAAAAACGAGGATACCGTTATGGACTATAAGCTCATTGCGGACAGCGGCTACGGCCAGGCAGAGATATTGGTAACGCCCTTACAGCTTGCGTGCATGTTTTCCGCATTCGCAAACGGCGGCAATATAGCAACGCCGTACGTCGTGAAGGGATTATATAAGGAGGACGGCATACGCTACAAATGCCAGGTGTCCCATCCGGAGGCAAACTGGAAGGAAGGCGTGCTGAGCGAGCACGCCATAGAGGTCATAACCCCCTTCCTTGAGGACGTTACGGACCCGAAGATAAACGGCACGGGCCGCAATTTGAAGGCTAAGGGTTGCACCGTTGCGGCAAAGACCGGTACCGCCGAAATAGGCAGCAGCAAAAGCCGCGAAATAGCCTGGTTCGTGGGCTTCCGCACGGGCGTTGCCGATGAGGACGCGCGCCTTGTGCTGGTAATGCTCGAGGTTCCTGCGGAAAGCAAGTATTCAAACCTGAAATTTGATATTGCAAGGCCGCTTTTAAGCATGGAATAACCGTTGCGCGGCGGGCGCGAAAATTATATAATATAGGCACGATAAAGCAGCTACACGCGGAGGAGTTAAAAATGATTTTTTCTAAGCTGAACGGTCTTGGCAACGACTTTGTTATAACCGACGACAGGGAGAACAAGTACACCGAAAACCTTGACGAAATGGCAAGGAAGCTTTGCCACCGCCGCACGGGCATCGGCGCGGACGGCCTTGTTTTCGTGCGCAAGAGCGAAACATGCGATGTGCGCATGCAGATATTCAACAGCGACGGCAGCGAGGCCGAAATGTGCGGCAACGGCGTAAGGTGCTTTGCAAAATATGTTTACGATAAGGGCATTTTCCCTCACGAGCGCATGAGCGTTGAAACCCTTGCCGGCCCCATGATAATTGACCTTACCGTGAAGGACGGCGTCGCCGTTGCGGCGAAGGTGGACATGGGCGTTCCCGAAACGCGCAGGGAGTTCATACCCGTAGTCGGCACGGGCGAATGCCAGCTTGAAAAGCTTGCGGCGGTGGATAAGGAATTCACCTTCTCCACAATACTGCTCGGCGTGCCGCACACTGTTGTGTTCATGGATCATCTGCCCACGGCGGAGGAAGTATTCAAGTACGGTTCCGTAATAGAGCCCATGACCTCCCTCTTCCCCAGAAAGACCAACGTAAACTTTACCCATGTGCTGGACGATCATACCATAGAGGTGCGCACCTACGAGCGCGGCTGCGGCCCCACGCTTGCCTGCGGTACGGGTTCCTCCAGCGCGGCGGTGTGCTGCGCAATGGCGGGCTACACCGGCAAAAAGGTGGAGGTTCAGCTGGAGCTTGGCTCGCTGCACATTGAATGGGCTGAAAACGGCCATGTGTTCATGACCGGCCCCGCGGCGCTTTCCTTCGAGGGCAGCGTAGAGGTTTAATGTGAACGAGCTGAACGTTCTTTATGAGGATAACCATATCATCGTTGTTGAAAAGCCGGTGAACATTCCTGCGCAGGCGGATTCATCAGGCGACAGAGACATGCTTACCCTTATAAAAAGCTACATAAAGCAAAAATACAACAAGCCCGGGGACGTGTTCCTTGGGCTTGTGCACCGTTTGGATAGGCCGGTGGGCGGGGTTATGGTGTTCGCACGCACAAGCAAGGCCGCAAGCCGCCTTGCGCCGCAGTTCGCCTCCCATAAGGCAAAAAAGCGCTACGCCGCAATAGTTACCGGCAACCCCAAGGCATATGCAAAGCTGGAGGATTATATAAGGAAGGATGAATCCACGCTCAGCGCCGTCATATGCCCGCCCTCGGCCCCAGGCGCAAAGAATGCCGCGCTTGAGTATTACAGGCTGACGGAGCGCGGCGGACTTACGCTTTTGGACGTGTCCCTCTTCACGGGGCGGCACCATCAGATCCGTGCGCAGCTTGCAAACGCAGGCTGCCCAATTTGGGGCGATCAGCGCTATAACCCCGCAGCAAAAGCGGGGCAGCAGGTGGCCCTGTGGGCATATTCGCTCACCATTGAGCATCCAACGCTAAAACAGGAGATGACGTTCACGCTTCCTCCGCACGGGGCGGCATGGAAGCCGTTTGAAACGGAGCTGAAGGCGCTTTGCGGCGGCGTGCGCATAGTGTATGCCGATGAAAACATACTCTGCTGCAATAAGGCCGCGGGCATGAGCGTTGCCGCGGCGGACGGCGGGGATTCGTTACAGGCGCGGCTTGAGGCGGCGCTTGGCGGGCGGGTATACCCGGTACACAGGCTGGACGTTGCAACGGGCGGGCTTGTGCTTTTCGCCCGCAACGGAAAGGCGGAGGCGGAGCTGAACGCGGCAATAGAAAGCCGCAGCATAAAAAAGTTCTACCGCTGCACGGTTCACGGGCGCGTTCCGTTCAAGCAAAAGGAGCTGCGCGCATACCTTGTTAAGGATGCGGATGCGGCGCGCGTGCGCATATACGACAGCGCCCGCCCCAATGCCAAGGAGATAATAACCCGCTGCCGCGTGCTGAAGGCGAACGACGCGGAGTCCCTGCTTGAAATAGAGCTTGTCACGGGCCGCACGCACCAAATACGCGCGCACATGGCGCACATTGGCTATCCACTTATAGGCGACGACAAATACGGCGTCCGCGACCGTGCGCCCCTCGCCCTCACCGCCGTAAGGCTGGAGCTGCACTTCCCCCAAAACGGCTTGCTCAGCTACCTTGAGGGGAAGGAGATAGGGATTGAGGGGTAAAAGCGGGCTGTGCGCCGATAACGATACCCAAGCATGAACCTATTAAAAGGGTGTATGTTGAAATGGTGAAGCAGGTTGTGGAAAGCGAGGCTGTAAATTATGAGGACGATTGAGGATTATATGGCAATGCCATACCGCATGGAAATAGTTGAGGACAGCGATGAAGGCGGCTTTGTCGCGTCGTATCCCGATTTGCCGGGCTGCATAAGCTGCGGAGAAACGGTTGAAGCGGCGGCAGCCAATGCGCAGGACGCAAAACGCGCATGGCTTGAAGCTGCCATGGAGGACGGCATAGCGATACGCGAACCGGACAGCTTAGATGACTACTCCGGCCAGTTCAAGCTGCGCATTCCCAAAAGTCTGCACAGGTCCCTTGCGGAGCATTCTCAGCGCGAGGGCATAAGCATGAACCAGTATTGCGTATATCTCCTTTCCCGCAACGACGCCGTATATTCAAAGTAACTTCGCTTCCGTTTCGGAATATTTGACCAATTGTTGCAGAAAAAATTCCGAAATGGGAATTTTTATTGACCAAATGCCGAATATAATCTATAATCGGAATAGATACCCGAACTTAAAGGGGGATAAGGCATGATAGAGCGGACAAATTACATAGAAAAGCTGCTCGGCTGGAAAGACGAACAGGTGATAAAGGTCGTCACAGGCATACGCCGCTGCGGCAAATCAACGCTGCTCAGGCAGTATCAGGATGCGCTCAGGCAGCGCGGCGTGAGCGATGAGCAAATAATATCCATCAATTTTGAGGAACTGGAAAACGAGCCGCTGCTTGATTACCATGCGCTGTATGATCACATAAAGGCGCGGCTTTGCGGCGGCAGAATGACGTATATATTCCTTGATGAAATACAGAAGGTGCCTTTTTACGAAAAGGCTGTGGACAGCCTTTATGTTAAGGAAAATACGGATATATACCTGACCGGTTCCAATGCGTATATGCTTTCGGGGGACCTTGCAACGCTGCTTACCGGGCGCTATGTTGAGCTTTCCATGCTGCCGCTGTCCTTTGGCGAATACTGCCGCGCGGCGGGCTGCACGGGCGAAGTGGCGCTCAATGAATACATGCGCTACGGTGGAATGCCGTATATAGCCGCAATGGATAAAACGCCGGACAAGGCGGATACATACCTTGAAGGCATATATAATACCGTTATCGTGCGCGATATAGAGGACCGCCAGGCCCGCAGGGAAGCCGACTCCGCAAAGCGCAAGGTTACGGACATTGCGCTGCTCAAATCCATCGCCCGTTTTCTTGCGGGCAGCGTGGGCAGCCCAATATCGATAAAAAGCGTTTCGGACTACCTTATATCCGGCGGAAGAAAAGTGTCCCCAAACACGGTGGACGATTATATGGAATCGCTCAGGGAATCGTTTGTGTTCTATCCCGTTGAGCGGTTCGACATAGTGGGCAAACAGCTGCTCAGGGCCAACAAAAAATGGTATATAGTCGATCTTGGGCTGAGGAACCACATATTGCCGCGCAGCAATTACGACTTGGGCTTTTCAATAGAAAACATAGTGTATTTTGAGCTGCTCAGGCGCGGGTATCAGGTGAATATAGGCAAATACGGCGCGGCGGAAGTGGACTTCGTTGCCCGTAAGCGCGACGAAATAGCCTATTATCAGGTAACGGCCAGCATGACCGCGCCCGAAACATTTGAGCGCGAAATGCGCCCGCTCAGGAGCATACGCGACAATTACGAAAAAACCGTGCTTACGCTTGACCGTTTCAGCATGGGCAATTACGATGGAATACGCGTTATCAATCTTGTGGATTGGTTAGGACAATAAAGGAGCACACAATGCAGACATACGACCTGTTTGACATAATCGGCCCGCGGATGGTGGGGCCGTCGAGCAGCCACACGGCGGGCGCGGCGCGGCTGGGGCGCATGGCCAACAAAATCGCCGGCGGGCATGTTAAGCGCGCGCATATAACGCTTTTCGGCTCGTTTGCCACCACCGGGCGCGGCCACGGCACGGATAAGGCCATTGTGGCGGGCATACTGGGCATGGAGCCGGACGACGAGCGGCTGAGATATTCAATGCTGCTTGCAAAGGAGGCGGATGTGGAGATATCCGTTGACTTCAGCGAGGAAATGCGGGACCATCCCAACACCGCCGAAATAGAAATCGAAACGCGGGATGGCAAAAAGACCCGCGTCTGCGGCGCAAGCATAGGCGGCGGCAGCATACTTATAACCGAAATAAACGGGCTTGAAATGGAGCTGAGCGGCGAATATCCTGCCCTTATAGTGCGCCACAGGGACGTGCCGGGCGTTATAAACACCGTTACAAACATTCTTGCCAACGAGCATGTTAACGTTGCGTTCATGCGCGTATTCCGCCACGCGCGGCGGCAGGATGCATGCATGGTGATAGAGACGGACTCGCCCGTAAGCGAGCGGGTATGCAGGCTTATACTTGACTGGAACGAGAATATTTCGGGGGTGCTTGCCGTATGACGGGCTATTGCTTCACGAATGGAGAAGAGCTTATCGCCATCTGCAAAAAAGAGGGGCTGACCATAAGCGAAGTGATGCTCCGCCGCCAGCAGGAGCTTTCCGACGACACGGCGGAAAACATATTGAAGGAGCTTAAAACAACGCTGCACGCCATGAAGCGGAGCGTTGAGGAAGGGCTGACGGAGGAGCTGGAAAGCGTATCCGGCCTTTCCGGCGGGGATGCAATGCGCCTGAACGACCGCGCGGAGAAGAATGCGCTGAGCGGCACGCTTGCGGCTAAGGCCGCGGCGGCGAGCATGGCCGTGGTTGAAGTGAACGCGGCAATGAGCCGCATAGTTGCGGCGCCCACCGCGGGCGCAAGCGGAATACTGCCGGGCGTGCTTTTCACCTGTGCAAAGGAGCGCGGCTGGAACGACGAAAAGCTGCTCAGCGGTCTGCTTACCGCGGGCGCGATAGGCAGCATAATAGCCGCAAACGCCAGCATAAGCGGCGCGGAGCACGGCTGCCAGGCGGAGACCGGCTCCGCTGCGGCAATGGCGGCGGCTGCGCTGTGCGAGCTTGACGGCGGCAGCGCGGACAGGTGCCTTAACGCGGCGGCGATAGCGCTGAAGAACGTTATGGGCCTTGTGTGCGATCCGGTCGCCGGCCTTGTTGAATGCCCGTGCATAAAGCGCAACGCGCTCGGCGCGATGAATGCGCTAATCAGCGCGGATATGGCGCTTGCGGGCATACCCAGCCTTATCCCCTTCGATGAAACCGTTATGGCGATGCGCTCCGTGGGCCGCCTTATGAGCCCCGACCTGCGCGAGACCGCGCGCGGCGGCTGCGCCGCCACCCCCACAGGCCGCGCCATACGCAAAAAGCTCGGCCTGAACGAGATAGAGGAGGAGTAGGGCATGGCAGTGAAATCCTGCTTACGCAGGGCGAAATCCGCTGACGGCGGGTGAGCGTAAGAGATTGTAAAGATGTGGGGACGCTGTGCGTCCCCTTTTGAGTATTGCTTACTCTTCCTCTATATCATATTTCACTATTTCGCCCGTTGCGGCATTTATTTCGTATTCGTATTCGTAATTGCCGCACTCAAAGTCTATTTCGTATACCATTATGCCGTCCTCGCGGTCGAGCTCGCATTCGAATTCGCGTATGCTGCCTTCGCTTACGCCCGCGTGGGCAAGGGCGATCTGCTTTGCCTTTGATTCGCCTATGTATCCGCTTTCGGCATTGGCGGTGGGCTTGGGGGTGGATGAAGGGGTGGGGGTGGATGCGGGCGCGGTCGCCGCGTCGGGCGCGGGGGAGGGGGAGACGCTGCCGCGCCTGTCGGCCTCAAACTTTATTATTTCACCCGTTTTGGCGTTTATGTCGTATTCGTATTCGCTGCCGGCGCAGTCGAATTCCAGCTCGTATATCATTGCGCCGTGCTCGTAGTCCATTTCAAATTCGTAATCATAAATGTCGCCTTCGTTCACGCCCGCGTGGGCAAGGGCTATCCGCTTTGCCTCGGCCTCGCCTATGTATGCGCGCTCGCTTGCCGTGCCGGCGGAGGTCACGTTGGTTATGCTCTTTGTGCCGCTTTCGCCTATCAGGTTCAGCTCGTTCACGCTCAGCCCCGCCAGCTCTTCAAACGTATGCGCGGCATTGTTTTCGGTTATCTGCCGTATAAGCTGCGCCTTGCCCTCCGTTATGCCGTATTCCTCCGCAAGGCGTTTGGTTTCGGGGTCGCTCGTTATGGTTTGGCTCAGCACCGCGCCCTGAAAGCTGCCGGTGTTCAGCATATCCGTCACCTCCGCGCTGAGCGCGCTCTGCATTGCGGCGTTCTTCTCCGCATCGTCCCCGTTAACGCTTATGAGTATTGAATTGGCCATTTCGGAAATGTAGCCTTCGCGCAGCATGGAGCCTATCAGCGCGTTCACGGCAACCTTTATGTCGCTGCCTTCAAGCTTCATGTCGCCTATCACCTTTTTGCCGTCCTCGTTCTTCGGCGTAACGTAAACTACCTTTTCGCCCTTGTTTACGCCTATTTCAATGCTGGGGTTCACGTCCAGCGCAACGGTGGACGCAACGCCGTACCTTTCGCCGTATGCATAGCTGCCCATTATCATCAGCACCAGCGCCGCAGCAGCGGCGGCTATTCGGGCGAATGTTTTGTTAATGCTCTTCTTTACCTGTTTATTTTCCAATGGTATTACCTTGCCTTTCTGTTCTTTGCATTTTTCCGTCACCTTGTCCAGCTGATACGGGGCGGCATTGACAAATGCGCGCTTCACGCTCTGCTCTACCTGATTCTTTTTCATGTTAGATGCCCTCCGTCTGCATAATATTTGCCTTCAGCTTTTTTATGGCCCTGCTGTATTTTGAAAGTACCGCCGTAAGGGTCATGCCCATCAGATGCGCGGTTTCGCGGTGCTTCATGCCGCCTACCGCATGCAGAACGACTATTTGCCGCTCCGCGTCGTCAAGCGCGTTCATGCATTGCTCCAGCACCAATCTGTCCTCGCTCGATACCGCTGCCTGCTCAACATAGCTTTCCCAATCCTCCATCGGGGCATGGGTGTGCTTTGCGCGCTCCCGCAGCCGGTCCAGGCATATGTTGCGGGTTATTGTGATAAGCCAGGCCATCGGCTTGCCCTGCGGTCTGTATGTTCCCGCGCCCGCGTATGCCTTCACGAAGCAGTCCTGCGCCGCCTCCTCCGCGTCGTGCCTGTTTTTCAGCATGGACAGTGCGAATGCGTATACCGCCGCGTTGGCAATGTTATAAAGCGGCTCCATGGCTGCCGCGTCGCCGTTTGCCAGGCGGGCAATGCATCGCTCCATCGTTTCGCGTTCGTCCGCGCTCTGCGGGGCAACGGTATTAAGGCATATCAGCATCGTTCAGCGCTCCTTTCATAATGTAAACGGAAAAACGCCGCGTTTTATTGCGGCAAGGATAAAAAATATTATAGCATATAAAATTGGACGCGGTTAACCGCGTCCAATTGCTTTGCAAGCCTTTTACTTATTCGCCAGCATTTCCTTTGTTTTCATAAGCCGCGTCAGGTTGCCGCGCTCGTTTTCGTCCAGCTTCATGGTGATGGCGCGGATAGCCTCGTCAAACTGGGGAATCATAACGTACTCAAGCGCGTTCACGCGGCGGCGGGTCTTTTCGATCTCGTCCGCAAGGCGGTTGCATATCTTTTCAACCTCCGCAAGCTCAATGAGCAGCGGCAGCAGCTCGCTGAACTGCTTCACCGCGCCGTCCAGCTCCGCGCTGGTGTTGGCCATGCCGTAGGGCAGCTCTATCGCGTCCGTGCTTGCAACAAGGTCAAGCTTGGGCGCCTGCACGCCGAGCACCTGCTGCGTGCCTACCGTTATTTTGGCAGGGCGGGCGGGGTAGCACAGCGCTTCCTCTATATCCGCGTTGCCCATGCCCGCGCGCGCCAGCACAAAGCTTTGCATCGCCTGCCCAAGCTTTTCCTCCACCTGCTCGCGCAGTTCCTTGTTCCGCCTGACGTATATTATGAAGCGGCGCACCATCTCGTCCCGCTTGTCCTTCATCAGCTTATGACCGCGGACGGCGACCTTCTTTTTCTTTTTCAGGTTGGAAAGCTCCATCCTTGTGGGCTTTACCTGCAATGCAGCCATAGTTCGCCTCCTTTGCTATGCCGTGCGGCTTATTCTTCCGCCTTGGGCAGATATTTGTCCAAATATTCGTCCCTTATGCGCTTCAATTCCGTGCGCGGCAGTATGGACAAAAGCTGCCAGCCTATGTTCAGCGTTTCCTCTATGGTGCGGTTGGTGTAATACCCTTGGGAAACATACTGCTCTTCAAATGCATCGGCAAACTTTGCGTAAAGCTTATCCGTGTCGCTCAGCGCCGCGTCGCCCAGTATTACGGCCAGCTCCTTCGCGTCCTTACCGCGGGAATACGCGGCGAAAAGCTGATTCATGGTATCCGCGTGGTCCTCGCGCGTTTTGCCCTTGCCTATGCCCTTGTCCTTCAATCGGCTCAGCGAAGGCAGCACGTTTATGGGCGGCGTAATGCCGCGGCGGTGCAGCTCGCGCGAAAGGATTATCTGCCCTTCGGTAATGTAGCCGGTCAGATCGGGTATGGGGTGGGTAATGTCGTCCTCGGGCATGGAGAGTATGGGTATCATGGTTATCGAGCCCTTGTTGTCCTTTATCCTGCCCGCGCGCTCATACATTGTTGCAAGGTCGGTATAAAGATAGCCCGGATAACCCCTGCGGCCCGGAACCTCCTTACGGGCGGCGGAAACCTCGCGCAGGGCCTCGGCATAGTTGGTTATGTCCGTAATTATAACAAGCACGTGCATACCGAGATCGTATGCCAAATACTCCGCGGCGGTTATTGCCATGCGCGGCGTGGCAATACGCTCTATCGCCGGGTCGTTTGCAAGGTTAACGAACGTTACCGTGCGGTCTATTGCGCCGGTGGAGCGGAAATCGTTTATGAAGAAGTCCGCTTCCTCAAACGTTATGCCGACAGCCGCGAAAACAACAGCAAAGCTTTCGTCCGCGCCCAGCACCTTCGCCTGGCGCGCAATCTGCGCGGCAAGCTGCGCATGCGGCAGGCCGCTGCCGGAGAATACGGGCAGCTTCTGGCCCCTGACGAGCGTGTTAAGGCCGTCTATTGCGCTTATGCCCGTCTGAATAAATTCGGAAGGATAGTCGCGCGCGGCGGGGTTTATGGGCGCGCCGTTTATGTCCATGCGCTTTTGGGCAATCAGCGGCTCGCCGTCGTCCTTGGGGCGGCCCATGCCGTCGAATACCCTGCCCAGCATGTCGGGCGCCACGGCAAGCTCTATGCTGTGGCCCAAAAAGCGCGCCTTGGAATCGCTTATCCTCAGGCCCTGAGAGCCTTCAAAAAGCTGAAGCAGCGCCTTATCCTGATTTATTTCCAGCACCCTGCCGCGGCGTATTTCGCCGTTGGCCTGCTCTATTTCAACCAACTCGTCGTACTTAACGCCCTCCACGCCTTCAACCATCATCAGCGGGCCCACGACTTCTTTTATTGTGCGGTATTCTTTACGCATCCTCGTTACCTCCGTCCGTAAGGCTCCTTATTTCGGAATTAAGCTCGGCCATTATTTCGTCATAGCGCGCCTTGGTTTCGCTTTCCGGAACGTATTTCAGCCTGCCTATGGCTTCGCGCACGGGCAGCGTGCTCAATTTATTGAAGCTTGCGCCGTTTTCAAGCGCGTCCTTGCCCAAATCATAATAGGCAAGTATGGTTTTTAGCATCATGCACTGCTTTTCGGGGGAGGTGTAAGTATCCACCTCATGGAAAGCGTTCTGGTGCAGATAATCCTCGCGTATGCTGCGCGCGGCCTCAAGCGTGAGCCTGTCGGCAAAGCTGAGCGCGTCTATACCCACAAGGCGGACTATTTCCTCAAGCTCGCTTTCCTCCTGAAGTATGGTCATGGTGCGCTTTACCATGTTAGCCCATTCGCCGCTCACGTTGCGGTCGAACCAGTTTTCCAGCCTGTCAAGATAAAGCGAATAGCTTTGCAGCCAGTCTATTGCGGGGAAGTGGCGCGCATAGGCAAGCTTGCTCGAAAGTCCCCAGTATACCTTAACTATTCTAAGCGTGGCCTGCGATACGGGCTCGCTTATGTCTCCGCCCGGGGGTGAAACCGCGCCTATGGCGGTTATTGCGCCGGTGCGCCCTTCTTTACCGAGCGCCTTTACGCAGCCCGCGCGCTCATAGAATTCCGCAAGGCGGCTGGAAAGATACGCGGGGTAGCCTTCTTCGCCGGGCATTTCCTCAAGGCGGCCGCTCATTTCGCGCAGCGCCTCCGCCCAGCGGCTGGTGGAATCCGCCATTATTGCCACCTTGTAGCCCATGTCGCGGAAGTATTCGGCTATTGTTATGCCGGTATATATGCTCGCTTCGCGCGCGGCCACGGGCATGTCCGACGTGTTTGCTATAAGCACCGTGCGCTTCATAAGGCTCAGCCCCGTGCGCGGGTCCTTGAGTTCGGGGAACTCCATAAGCACGTCCGTCATTTCGTTGCCGCGTTCGCCGCAGCCAACGTATACTATAATGTCCGCATCGGCCCACTTGGCAAGCTGATGCTGCACAACCGTCTTTCCGCTGCCGAACGGCCCGGGAACCGCCGCCACGCCGCCCTTTGCAACGGGGAACAGCGTATCTATTACCCTTTGGCCCGTTACCATCGGCTCCGTGGGGGCAAGCTTTTCCTTATAGGGCCTGCCGCGGCGCACGGGCCACTTCTGGAGCATGGGCAGCTCTATTTCGCCCTTATCGGTAGCGATTTTCGCTATCGGCTCAAGCACGTTCGCTTCGCCCGAATATATCCATGTTACCTTGCCGCTCACGCCGTTTGGCACCATTATTTTATGGAGCACGGCTTCTGTTTCCTGCACTGTGCCCAGCACGTCGCCCGCGCTCACTTCGTCGCCCACGTTTGCCACGGGAACAAAGTTCCAAAGCTTTTCGTGGTCAATGGCGTTTACGCTTATGCCGCGGTTTATTCTGTCTCCCGCCTGCTCGCGTATAACGTTCAGGGGGCGCTGTATGCCGTCGTATATCGATTCTATAAGCCCCGGCGCAAGCTCAACGCTCAGCGGCGCGCCGGTGGATTCAACCGGCTCTCCCGGGCCTATGCCGCCCGTTTCTTCATATACCTGTATGCTCGCGCGGTCAGAGCGCAGCTCTATAACCTCGCCGATCAGCTTTTTTTCACTAACGCGCACCACGTCGTACATCTGCACGTCCGCCATGCCGTCGGCCACTATAAGGGGGCCCGATACCTTTACTATGGTTCCTTTTATTGCCATTTGCCGCTCCTTATCAATTAAATAATATGTCTGCGCCTATCGCCTTTTCAACGTTGCTCTTTATCTGCGCCATGGCAACGCCCGTGCTGCCGTGCGAATCGGGAATGGGGATTATCGCCGGCACGGATTCGCGCTTGTATTGTTCCACTGCCTCGCCGCACTGCGCAAAGAGCGGCTCCGTTATGAATATCACCTTTACGCCGCCCTTGGCAAGCCGGTGTATGCGCCGCGCAGCCGCCGCGCCGTCCGTTTCCGCGAACACGGCAAGCCCCGCCGCCTTTGCAAGCAGCACGCTGTCGCGGTCGCCTATCATGGCTATTTCATGGAAATCATTCGCCATAAAGCATCCTCATCCTTTCCGCGATAACGTCCGCGCCAAGCCTGTTCCTCAGCGCCGTCATAATAAGCCTTACAACCTTCGCCTCCTGCCGCTTTGCAAGCAGGAACCCTATTACGGGCGCGATGGTGTCAATATCGTTCTTCCCGCGGGAGGCTAAGCGCATGAGCGCATTGTCCCGCGCCCGCTCGAGCGCCGCCGCGTCTCCGCTTTGGGCGTATTCCTCAAGCGCCCTTTGCAGCTCCGCCTTCATTTCGCCCGCGGGCAGGCTTTTTGCATGGCCTTCGCCCATGTGGCTTTGGTAGGCTTTTACTATCGCCTTTGGGTCGATGTCCCCGCCCGTGAGCAGCAGCGTTTCAAGCCGCTTCTCGTCCGCGCCAAGCGTCTTCATGCGCGCCATGGCGATAAGATTGTCAAAATCGCACGTCGCCTTAAAATATGCCGTTACGAACGCATTGCCCGCCGCAAGCGCGTGGTCGATATATCCTTGGTCTATTATGGTGCTTATGCGCGCGGGGTCTATGCGCCCGGCGGCTATCTCGGCCTCCGCCCTGTCCATAGCCGCGGCCATCTTTTCGGGCAGGGGCTTATAGTCCTTCGCCTGCACCATGCGCATCAGCTCCTTCGACTCGTAAAGCCCGCCGTGGGCATAAATTCCGCCCGCGTCCGCGCCGATAAGCCTGCGCTTGAGGAACAGCTTCAGGTTCGTTGCATCCGCGCCCAGGAAGAAAATGTCCGTCAGCCTTTCGTCCGTGGTCACTTCTTTTATGAGCGCGTTTGTCCGCTCAAGCTCGCTTTCTATAAGCGCCTCGCTGTCCATATATTCGGCGTCCGGCTTGGCGCCGTAGCCCATTTCCGTAAGCATGCGCCAGGCTTCCTCCGCCGTGCCCTCGCTCATTCGCTTTACCGTTTCGCGGTCTATAAGGCTGCGCTCACGCGAGCGTATGCGCGAAACGGCGTAAATTGCGCTGTTCTGTGGCATGATCGTGTTACCGCCTTCCTTTTAGACTTTATCGCTCGAACAGTATTCCGGCTACCGCGCTTTCCTCCGCCGCGCGCACTTCCCTGAGCACCGCCGCAAAGGAGCAGTTCTTTTCGTATCCCGCGGCCTTCAGTATAAAGCCGCCGGTAATGTCAGCATCCGCCGGAGCTATCGTAAGCGGGGCGCGGCTGCTTTGGGCAAGCGCGGCGTTCACCTCGGCAAGCACGCTTTTCGCATTTGCTTCGTCACGCGCGGCGGGGATTATCGTTTCTCCGCCTTCCGCTTCGCGTATGAGCAGCGCCTTTATCAGCGCGCTTCGCTCAGCGTCGCTCTTTTGCTCCATGCGCTCCGCCGCCAGTGCAAACGCTTCGTCTATCAGCGCACGCTTTACCTTCAGCGCGTATTTGCGCGAATCAAGCGCGGCGTTGGTGCGGCTTTTTTCCTGCGCCGCGTCGTTGAGCCGCTTTGTTCTAAGCTCCGTTTCGTTTTCTGTGCGGAAGCATTCGTCCTTGGCTATCAGCGCTATGCGTTCGGCCTCCTTGTCGGCGTCCGCAAGGGCTGTGTCGGCTTCGGCCTGCGCGTCCGCCAATATGCGCCCTATCAGCGCATCCGCGCCCGAATTGTTGTTTGCCATGTTTGGTTTCCTCCCCACGCAAAAATTACGCGAAGAGCACCAGGAACACGCTGACTATAAGCGAAAGCAGCGCGTAGGTTTCAACCATCAGCGCAAGCATCATGCCGTTGCCGAAGCCGTCGGCGCGCTTTGCAAGCATCTGTATGCCGGCTGCGGAAACCTTGCCCTGATGTATGGCAGAAAGCAGACCGCCGAAGCCAACCGGCAGGCTGGCCGCGAAGTACGCAAGGCCGCGGCTGAAGGTTATTGATTCGGTGCTGCCGCCGAGAAGGCCGGAGAATATGAGTATAAGTATGGATACAGCGAAACCGTATATACCCTGCGAACCGGGCAGCAGCTCAAGCACCAGGCAGTTACCGAAACGCTCCGGCTGATCGGCTATAACGCCGGCGGCGGCCTGACCGGCCTTGCCCACGCCTATGGCGGAGCCTATGCCCGAAAGTATGGCCGAAAGCGCAACGCCGAGACCCGTGAAGAATATGCCGAGTTCGTTTGAAGTAAGGGTGGAAAAAATACTGCCTTCCATTTTTAATGTTCCTCCTGAAAAAATTGATGTAATTGGTTATTATTTCATCCCGCCATGGCGGGTTAAACGCAAATTATTCCGCGCCGGAATCTATAACGTTCACGGTGTCCGTATTCATGGCGAGCGGCTTGAACTTAACGCCGTCCGCTTCATAGAACTTGCCGAAGAACTCTATAAACTGCAGCCTTGCAGTGTGCGCGAACGCGCCCAGCGTATTTATGAAAAGGCTGAACATGTGCAGCGCGATAAGCAGCGCCGCCGCCAGTATAAAGCCTATCACAATGCCTATTATGCCAAGCCCGCCCAGCGCATCGTATACCATGCCGCCTATAAGATTGAATACCATGCCCATCGCGCCCGAAACAAGGCCAAGCGCGAATATGCGCACATAGGAAAGGATATCGCTCAAATATCCGGTTATGTTATAAAGCGCGCTCAGGCCCTTGCCAAGGCGAAGTATGGGGTTCTTTATCGAGCGGCCGGAGAACAGCAGCAGCATGCCGCCGCCAAGGGCTATGAGCACAAGCGATACCGTCTTTATCGCGGGCGCGGCAAAGAGCAGTATAAGCCCCGTCAAAAGCAGCATCCAGCTTAGCTGATCGAATATGGCGCTTTGCGGGTCGCCATCGCGGAAGCACATATACATTTTCACGATTATGCCCGTGTACATATGCACTATGCCCAGCCCGCAGGAAAGCAGCATCATCTGCATAACGTCCGTCATGGGATCGAACAGCAGGGGGAATACGGTGGTGTTGAACAGGGTGTTCCATTCAACGCCGAAGAACGTGCCTATAAACGGCGCGCACAGCATCGTTGAAAGTCCGCCGTAGGTTATCACCTTAACAAGCTTGGCCGTGTCCCCTTTGGGCTTTAGGAAGCGGGTGAATAGCAGCCCGCCTATGAAAAGCAGCATGCCGTACCCAAAGTCTGATAGCATCATGCCGAAAAACAAAAAGTAAAACGGCGCCATCACCGCCGCCGCGTCTATCCCGCGGTAGGACGGCAGGGCATACATTTCGGTTATGACCTCAAACGGCTCAATAAGCTTTTTGTTCTTCGTGGCCGTGGGCGGGTTTTCGTCGGCGTAAGGATCGCGCGTTTCGATATAGTATGCGTCCGTAACGCTCGATACCGCAAGCTGAATTTCGTCCAGCTTGTCCGCACGTGCCCAGCCATCCAGTATGTATGCATACTGCGTGGACTTGAGCGCCGTTTCGCCCTCCGCGCGCTGCTTTTCTATGGCGTATGCGTCCGCAGCCATGTCAAGCCGGCTGCGCTTCTCCGCTGCTGCCGTCAGCTCGGATGCTATCCTGTAAAGCTCCGCCTCTGTCGCGTCCATCTGCTTTGCGGCTTTTTCCATGTTCTCGCTCGCCGTGCCGGTAAGCTTTGGCGGTATGAACTCATTGAAGCCCGCGTCCTTAACGTAGCGCAGTATGGCGTCCCGCTCGTCCCTGTTGCAGGCTATAACAACTGCCGTAAGGTTTTCGTTCGGGTATGCTTCAAGGCCGATGTGCGTATCGAGCGCTGCTTCAATATTATCCACTGCGTCCATTGCCTTCGCGTCCGCCGTGCCAAGTATGTATGCTATGTGCTTGGTGGAATGTATGGCCTCAAGCGGGGTCAGCATCTCGCGGAATGGCTCAAGCTGCGCCCTCAGCGCCGCCAGCCTTTCAAGCTCCGCCCGCTTCTCCGCCTGCTCCGCTTCCAGCTTTTCTATGCTTTGGCAAAGCGCGTCGCCCTCCGGCTGAATGGCTTCAAGCTGAGCCTCGGTGCACTGCGGGGTGGGGGAGAGCATGGGCTTTTTATAATATGGCTTTATGGCCCTGCGTGCGGCGTTAAGCCTGTCCGCCTTGGCGGTAAGCTGCCTAAGCTTTTCGCTGTCGGTCAGCTCCCCTTCGGAAATAAGCTGCACCGCGCCCAGCCTTTGCAGCGCCTTCAGGGTGCTTTCCTTTTCGCAGGATAGGCCGATAAGCGTGAGCCGCTTCATTGGAACTATCATGCCTGTCCCGCCTTTCCTATTATATATTCCGCCGCCGCGTAAAGCTTCTTTGCCGCTGCGGCGCGCTCGCTATCCGCGCGTTCGGCGTTTTCGGCCATTATCGCGTCAAAAAGCTTCTGCCCTTCGGCTTCGGCCTGCTTTTCCGCTTCTGCCAGCTTTGCGCGCTGCTCTGTGCGTGCGTCCGCGGTGGCCTTGTCCGCCGCCTGCTGCGCCGCGTCTATGCGTGCGCGCGCATCCGCCGCTGCCTGCTTCTTTATCGCCGCGGCCTGTTCCTCCGCCGCCGCGATGCGTTCAATCATGGTTGCCAAGGCATTTTCCTCCTTTTGCTTATAATTATGCCATAAGCAGCGCTTATTATAAAGAGCTGCCATATATGGCATATCAGTGCATGCTCCGTTGCATAAACCCGATGTTAAGGCAACTATGCCTATTATCATTATACTTAACGGAATGTTTATTTGCAAGCGGCTAAAGCCGTGTTTTATCGTTTGTTATGTATTTATCGGCGAATGCCCCCGTTAAGCCTGCAATTTAGGGGAGCTTTACGTTTGCGTATAAATATTAACGCCTTATTATAAGCATTTGCTATATTTCGGTTGTTTAGCCCTTTTCGCCCAAAGCGTGCTATGCTATAATATATATTTATGTGTAAATATATGCCGGGAAGGTGAGAACGATGGCGATAGACGAACGCGAAAGGCCGGTGCTGGAGCTGCTTGACGAAATGGGCATACCGTACCGCCGCTACGAGCATCCCTGCGCGCGCACGATGCACGACTGCGAAGGCATAGGCGCGGACATAGGGGCGCAGCATTTTAAGAATCTGTTTTTGTGCAACCGCAGCGGCACAAAATTTTATCTTTTGCTGATATGCGCGGACAAGCCGTTCAGGACGGGGGATGTTTCAAGGCAGCTTGGTTCGTCGCGGCTGAGCTTTTGCTCCGATGCGCAGCTTATGGATAAGCTGGGGCTTGTTGCGGGCAGCGTAACGCCTATGGCGCTTTACCGCGAAAGCGCAAGGGACGTTGTGGTGGCTATTGACGAGGATATTTTTGATATGAACATGGTGTGCGTGCATCCGTGCGTGGCCACGGCGTCGCTTGCAATAAGCATGGAGGACCTGCTTAAATATATAGGAAGGGCCGGCAACGAAATAAAGCGCGTGCATATAGAGTGAAACGGGCAAAAATTCTTGACAATAGGGACAATATTAAAGATAATGATATGTACCGCCATAGGCGGAAAATTTTTTATTTTTGAAAGGACGTGAAAAAGGATATGGAAGAAGCCAAGCTTGCACCAAAAAACTTTATAGAGGAGTTTATACAGCAGGACATTCAGGAGAAGGGACTTTCCCATATCCAGACCCGCTTCCCGCCGGAGCCTAACGGTTATTTGCACATTGGCCACGTTAAGGCGCTGTACATAGACTTTTCCATGGCGGAAAAGTTCGGCGGCAAGTGCAATCTACGCTTTGACGACACAAACCCCACCAAGGAGAAGGAGGAGTTTGTGGACGCGATAGAATACGACATACGCTGGCTGGGCTTTAACTGGGACAAGCTGTGCTACGGCAGCGATTATTTTGACGATTGCTTTGAATACGCCGTGAAGCTCATCAAAAAGGGCGTGGCGTACGTTGACGATCTTTCAAAGGACGAAATGCGCGAATACCGCGGCACGCTGACCGAACCCGGCAAAAACTCGCCCTATCGCGACAGGAGCGTTGAGGAGAACCTTGATTTGTTCTACCGCATGCGCAACGGCGAATTTGAGGACGGCGCGCGCACCCTCCGCGCCAAGATAGACATGGCCAGCCCCAATATAAACATGCGCGATCCTGCCATATACCGCATAAAGCATGTGCCGCATCATCACACCGGCACAAAATGGTGCATCTATCCCATGTATGACTTTGCGCATCCCATTCAGGACGCCATCGAGGGCATAACCCATTCCCTCTGCTCCCTTGAATACGAAGCGCACAGGCCGCTTTACAACTGGGTAGTTGAACAGTGCGAATTTGAACATAAGCCCAGGCAGATAGAGTTCGCGCGGCTGAATCTTACCAATACCATAATGAGCAAGCGCTATCTCAGGCGCCTTGTGGAGGAGCATTACGTTTCCGGCTGGGACGATCCGCGCATGCCCACCCTTTGCGCGCTGCGCCGCCGCGGCTATACGCCAGAGGCCATAAAGGACTTCCTCAACAGGATAGGCGTTGCAAAAGCGGACAGCATAGTGGACAGCGCAATGCTTGAACACTGCCTGAGGGAGGATCTTAACGCCAAGGCGTACCGTATGTGCGCCGTGCTTGACCCGATAAAGCTTGTTATAGAAAACTGGCCGGAGGATAAGGAAGAAGATGTAGAGCTTGAAAACCTGCCCGGCAGCGAAACCGCAGGCACGCGCAAGGTGGCGTTTGGTAAGGAGCTTTACATTGAGCGGGACGACTTTTCCTATGACCCGCCCAAGAAGTATTTCCGCCTGAAGCCCGATGGCGAAGTGCGGCTCAAGGGCGCATACATAGTAAAATGCACCCGCTACGAAACCGACGAAAACGGCAACGTTACAACCGTTTACTGCACATACGATCCCGAAACCCGCAGCGGCGAATGCGAGCGCAAGGTGAAGGGCACGCTGCATTGGGTAAACGCCAAAGCCGCGTCCCCCGCGGAGTTCCGCCTGTATGAGGCCATGATGCTGGACGATCCTAACGACGGCGTGGAGCGCGACTTTGTGGAACTGATGAACCCCGATTCCATCATCGTAAAGCACGGCTACGTTGAACCCGCCCTTGCCGCGGCCAAGCCCGGGGACAAGTTCCAGTTCATGCGCATAGGCTACTTCTGCACGGACCTTGACCACACGAGCGAGCACCCCGTGTTCAACCGCGCAGTCGGGCTGAAGGATAGTTTTAAGATGTAAGGATGGGGATTACCCCGAAAGGCGCCACCGCTTGCGGGGGAGCTGTCTGTGAGCGATAGTGAACAGACTGAGGGGGAATAACTCGCGGCACATGGCTTTTTAGCTGCACCCCTTTCGGCACTTCGTGCCACTTTCCCCGCTTGCGGGGACAGCTTTTGGAAACGACGTATTGACTGAGGGGTTGCGACAAGCAAAAAGAGGCTTAACACTTAGAATATTATTTCACAGGGAGACACACAAATGGCTGATATGGTCAGAACACGATTTGCCCCGTCCCCGACGGGGTATATGCACATAGGCAACCTTAGGAGCGCGCTCTACACTTGGCTGTATGCGCGCCACCATGGCGGCAAATTCATACTGCGCATTGAGGATACCGACCGCAACCGCTATGTTGAGGGCGCGACGGAGGTTATTTACCGCACGCTTAAAAGCATAGGCATGAACTGGGACGAGGGCCCGGACGTGGGCGGCGAATTCGGCCCGTATGTGCAGAGCGAAAGGAAGGATATGTATCTGCCCTACGCAAAGCGGCTTGTCGAAATGGGCAAGGCTTATTATTGCTTCTGCACCAACGAAGAGCTGGACGCGCGCCGCGCCGCCGCCGCCGAAAGGGGCGAAACGTTTAAGTACGACAAGCATTGCCTGCATATGGATAAGGCGGAGGTTGAGCGACGCCTTGCCGCGGGAGAGCCTTATGTTATCCGCCAGAACGTGCCTGAGCACGGCGAGGCCAGCTTTGACGACGCCATATACGGCCACATAAAGGTGGATTGCGCGGAGCTTGACGACATGATACTCATTAAGGCGGACGGCATGCCCACCTATAACTTTGCAAACGTTATAGACGACCATACTATGGGCATAACCCACGTTATGCGCGGCATGGAATATCTTTCCTCCACGCCCAAGTACAATCTGCTTTATGATGCTTTCGGCTGGGAAAAGCCCGTGTATATTCACATGACCAGCATAATGCGCGATGCGCAGCATAAGCTTTCCAAGCGCGATGGCGACGCATATTTTGAAGATTATCTTGCCAAGGGCTATCTGAAGGACGCAATAGTCAATTACGTTGCCCTCCTTGGCTGGAACCCGGGCGACGACAGGGAGTTCTTCACGCTTGACGAGCTTGTGGATGCGTTTGACGTATCGGGCATGAGCAAGTCCCCCGCGATATTCGACGTTGCAAAGCTCACCTGGATGAACGCCGAATATATCCGCCGCATGAGCGCGGAGGAGTTCGACGCGGCGGCCGAGCCGTGGTACGAAAAGGCCGGCATAGCCCATATGGATAAGGACGTGCTGCGCCGCATTTTGCAGCCCAGGCTTGAAATATTCTCCCAGATGGCGGATATAACCGACTTCCTTACCAAAATGGACGAGGAATTCGACATTGCGCTTTTCACAAACAAAAAGTCCAAGACCAATGCGGAGGTTTCGGCTCACGTGCTTGATATGGTAATTCCCGCGCTTGAGGCGCTGCCGGCTTGGGAAGAAGAAAGCCTGCACAGCCTGCTTATAGGCATGGCGGAAGCCAACGGCATGAAGAACGGCACGCTGCTTTGGCCCGTGCGCATAGGCATGGCTGGCAAGGCCGTTACCCCCGGCGGCGCGATAGAGATAGCAGTGCTCCTGGGCAGGGAAGAAAGCCTTAGAAGGCTCAAGCTCAGCCGCGCGCGCCTGAACGCCGCGCTGTAAGGCGAGGGATATACAAACAGCTGTATTGCGGGTTTTGAGGATAGGCATTACTTATGTATTACGCAGACGAAAAGCAGCTTATAGACATGTGGCGCTTTGAAGAGCAGTTCCCCTTCGGCGGATGGGAGCTGATGCACCTTGACGGGCGGTGGGAAAGCGAACCGCTCCCGTGGGATTACCGCGAAGAGGTGCTGATGCGGCTAAAGGATACGGATATGCTCCTTGATATGGACACGGGCGACGGCGGCTTCCTCCTTAGCCTTAGGCATCCGTATGAGCTTACCTGCGCCACCGAATCGGACGAGCGGGATTATGAAAGCTGCGTGGAGCAGCTTGCCCCCCTTGGCATACGGACAATGTTCTGCAACGTGGACGAAGAGGAGCTGCCCTTTGAAGACGATATGTTCGACATGGTGCTCAGCCGCCATGGCGGATATATGATAGAAGAACTGTTCCGCGTGCTCAAGCCCGGCGGCCTGTTCATAACCGAACAGATTGGCCAGCGGGACAACCGCGCCCTTTCGCGCAGGCTTTTGCCCGAATACGAACCCCCGTTCCCGGGCCATTGCCTTAAAAACGCGGCGGAAGCCTTCCGTGGGTACGGGTTCAATATTCTCTATGGGCAGGAGTATTTTCCAAAGCTCAGGTTCAATGACGTTGGCGCGCTTGCGTACTTTGCGCACATAGTGGGCTGGGAATTTCCCGGCTTTTCGGTGGACAGGTGCCGGCGCGAGCTGCTTGCCCTCAATGAAGAGGTGCAGGAGATGGGCTTCATAGAAAGCCTTCAGCACCGCTTCATATTGGTTGCACAGAAGATACAGACGAAATAACCCCCCTTCAGTCATCAACCGCAACCGACGTACAGCCCTCCGTATGCACCAAGGCGTGCGGAGGGTTTTGCTGTATGCGTAAATTAAGCCGTTGCGGGGCGCGGAGCGGGGGTTAGGCTTCGCCGCCCGTTTTATGCGGGGATGCTTTTTTGAAATTGCTTTGCTGCATAGAATGAACGAACGCAGGCGTATGGATTTTGTCGGTTCGGCAAATCGGACATTATAAGGCCAATACCGCATCCAGACACAATGTAAGCGCATATTCGTATGCATTGCCGCCCCAATGCCGTTCGTCGTATTTATCAACATCGGCAAGGCTATCTGCCGTATATAATATCATTCCAAATGTAGCTTTTCTGAAAGCCGCACACGCCGAAAGCGCCGAACACTCCATTTCTACAACGGAGCAGCCTTCGCTTTTACGATACTCTACTTTTTCTTTTGTTTCACGGAAAAAGCCGTCTGTTGACCATGTTATGACCTCCTGATATTTCATATGGTGCTCAAGCACCGTTTTTTCAATAGCCTTTCTTGCTCTTTCACTGATTTCCATAAAGCGCGAAGGCGGCGCATAGTGATATGATGTTCCTTCATCACGCAATGCTTTACTTGGTATAAGAAACGTGCTTTCCTCAAAATGCTCAAGGGCGCCGCAGCTGCCGGCGGAAATGATTTCGCAGACCCCATAGCCTATTAGCCAATCAAGTATTTGAACAGCCGCCGCCGCACCGACGGGGGCTTGACAAAGAACGATTTCCTCCCCTTTATATTTGGTTATATAAACAGGGTAATTCTTGGTGGCGCTGATGAACGACGCTACTTGTTTGGCATCGGTTTTGTAAGCATACTCGTCTATATAATTGCCAAGGAATGCAAACACGCATTTCTTAGGAAGCTTGAGATTCAAATTTTCATGAACGGGGCTTATTACTGCCTTTTGCTCCGTATCAAACTCCAATATAGGTATATCGTTTTTTATAATTCCCATGCCTCTACCCCGCAAATACTGAAAAACTCAATTAAGACCGAAGCCTGTCAAGTACGCAGCTTTAACTAAAGCATACCATGCAAATATGAACAAATCTACCGCCTGCGCATAAAAACGCCCGAAGCTTTTTGCTGCGGGCGCTTTCAATGTCAATTATGCTGTTCGGCCTTTCGGCTTCGGGGTCATTCGGCTCCCCTTTCGCCGAAATCATGCGCTTATGCGCCTATGCGCCTCAGTCCACCCTTTCGTCGCCCCAGAAGAACAGCGCAACCGTGCCGGGGCCGGTATGGCTGCCGATGGTGGTGCCTACGCTGTTTATCTCCACCTTGCCGTTAAGGTGCGGGAAGGCGGCCTCCACCTTGTCTGCAACGTAGCGCGCATCGTCCATGCAGGCGGATTCGGAAATATAGCACTTGCCGGAATAGTCAAGCCCGTTTTCGGCATGCTCTATCATCTTGTCAACTATTGCGTTGAGCACCTTTTTCTTGCCGCGTATTTTATAGCGCGGGATAAGGCGGCCCAGGTTATCCATGTTCAGCAGGGGGCATATGTTCATCACCGTGCCAAACCAGCCCGCGGCCTTGGATATGCGCCCGCCCTTAACGTAAAACGTAAGGTCTGTGGAAAGGAACCAATGGTGCAGGCGCAGCCTGTTCGCCATTGCCCAGTTGTAAACCTCGTCTATGCTCCTGCCCTCGTCGCGAAGGTCCGCAAGCTTATCCATAATAAGGCCGTAGCCGGAGGACGCGCCAAGGGAGTCCACGATGAGTATCTTGCGCTCGGGATATTTTTCGCTCAGCTCCTTTGCGGCAAGCGTTGCGCTGTTGCTAACGCCGGAAATGCCGCTTGAAAGGGAAACGTGCAGAATGTCCTTCCCCTCTTCAAGGAAGGGGGTGAAGTAGGCAATAAATTCTTCGGTATTTATCTGGCTTGTACGGGTTTCGGCGCCGTTTGCCATTGCGGCATAGAACTTATCGAACGGGATCGATTCGCCAAGGTCGTCCTTATAAGCCTTGCCGTCAAGGAAAAAGTGGAAGCAGATATAATGAATATCCCTGGATTCGAAATGCTCGCGCGAAAGGTCCGCCGTGGAGCAGCAGCTAAGAATATATGCCATGGGTAATCCTCCTTGGATCAAACGTATCTAATATGCTTTATTATATTACATGGCTGTGCATATGTCAAAGACTACGTTGCTAAATGGGCCATAAAATAGTATAGTATATGTGATATTTAATAAGGAGAGTACCGCATGATGCAGAATGTTTTTACAAAAACGCTTGAACGCATAACCAAAGAGACCGGCCTTGTGGGCGGCGTAGCAATAGTATTCAAAAACGGCGAAATAACCTTTGCCGCGCCCTATGGATACGAGGACAGGGAGAATAACATCCCCATGACGCTCAACGCTTCCTTCGACATCGCCTCATGCTCCAAGGCATGGACTGTGATGCTGGCGGCGCAGGCCGTGGACGAAGGGCTTATCGGCTGGGACGAACCCGTTCAGCACGCCATGAAGGATTTTGACATGCTGGATCATTATGCGGGCGCGCATCTTAGCATACGCGATATGGCAAGCCACAGAAGCGGCCTGCCGTGCCATGACTTCATGCGCAACAAGGTGGGCGAAAGCCGCCGCAACCTTATGCTCAAATGCGCCAATCTTGACGCGAGCGCGGGCTTCAGGGAAACGTATCAATACAATAACCATATGTACATTGTGCTTGGCTATCTTATGGAGGTGCTGCGCGGTGGCGAAAGCTGGGAAAGCCAGATAAAGCGCAACATAGCCGATAAGCTTGGCGTGGAGACAATACGCTTCCGCGGACTTCCCGGCAACATGGATAACCTTGAACGCGCGCTGCCCTATGTTTCCGATGGTTATGCGGCGCACCGCTGCGAATATTCCGATTCTCCGCTTTCCGGCCCCTGCGGCGGCATAAAGGTGAACGTGAAGGATCTTTCCAAATGGGTAATGGCAATGGCGCGCGGCGGCGTATGTGAAAGCGGGGAGCGGCTTTGCAGCGCGGCGCAGTACGCGGCGATGACCTCGCCCGTTATACCATCCGCCGAGGAGGACATGGATTCCCTCCGCGGCTGCTGCTACGGACTTGGCTGGCACACGGGCGTATACAACGGGCGCGACATAGTGTTCCACAGCGGCGGGCTTGAGGGCTTCAATACCCAGGTTGGCTTCATAAAGGACGAAAACAGCGGCTACGCCATGATATTCAATACCGGCACCACTCCCGCCTCCGTAATAGCGCGCACAATGGCGCTCGATATGCTCACCACCGGCGCGCCGAAGCAAAGCTATGACGACATGATAGACGCATGGCTGAAAAAGCGGGACGACATGATTGCCACGATTAAAAACGGCGTTGAGGGCGAGGACGTGACCATAGAAAACGCGCCGCAGCTCATCGGCACATACGAACACCCCGCCTACGAAACGTTTGACGTGGAAAACCGCGGCGGCAGGCTTTGGTTCAGCTACGGCAGCTTTGAAACCCCGCTCTCCTTCGCCAAGGCGGACGGCATGATATGCGGCTACACCGGCAGGCTGGACGGCCTTGTTCCCGACCATATCGAGCTTTGGCCCGACGGAAACGACCTGAGGCTCAGAACCAGCGATTCTGAATTGAAGATGCTGTTCAGGAAGATAAAGTAAAAATACGGAAGTATGAAAAAAGTGGCCTTGAGCCACTTTTTTATTTATGTTATTATATTGGGCAAATTCAGGGGAAAGGCGGTAAGGCGGCATGCAGGAACTGTGGTACAGGCCGATTGTATTGCTTATTGTGCTTGCAGGGGCTTATTTTGCCGTGCGCACAAACCGTGTGTTTTCCCAAAATCTGCATAACGATACAGACGTATCCTTTTTGTTCAACCGCTGCGGCAAGCCGCTGCGCCGCGCCTATGCCGCGGGCATATTGATGCAGGCGGGGGAAAGCATATGCTTCCCCTTTATAATTATGCTGCGCATGGCGATCGCTGCGGGCGGAGCGGGAGCAATAGTATGGTTCGCGGTGTTCTCGCTGCTGCTGAAATGCGTGCAGGGGGCAATGGGCGCGCTCGGAACCTATTATGGCAGGGCGGGCAGCGCGGCGGCGCTTGTTATATGCTCCGCAAAGCGGAAAGGCATCGGCACGGGCAAAAACGGCGCCGCGGCAATGCTGTGCATACAGGCGTCGTTTGCCGCGCTTGGGTTAGCGGCGGCCGTGTTTGCCGCCCCAAAAGGCTCAGACGGAGGCGCGCTTATATATGCCGGTATTGCCGCGGCGACAGCGGCGCTGCTTGTATGCGGGCGCGGCAGGGCGGCAGGAGTCTGCGTTGGGGGAGCGTTTGCCGTGTTCATTGCGGCGGCCCTTTTGCACAATGGCGCAAACCTTATGCTTATAATAACGATTATGTTTACCGATGCCGTGCAGCTTGGGCGCATAGTGTTTGCCCACAGCGGCATGGGCCTGGGCGCATGCATGGGCGCGGGCGCGTGCCTCAGCGCCGGGTTGTTTTTGCTGAATGCGTATTCTGCGGGCGAAAATGCGGATATGTTCCCGCACCCGATATATGCAGCCGTGTATTATCAGCTCAGGTGGAGCGCGGCTGTAATAACGGCATTCGTAGTGGGCATGCTCATGCTCTGTTTTGATCTTGAAGCGGACGCTAACGAAACTACCAAAGCAATAATGGCCGCATTTGTGTGCTTTTTCGGTACGCGGCAGCTTATTTGCGCAATAGGGCGGCTTTGGAAGGATATGCGCATCAACCGCGTGGTGTGCATTGCGGCGGGCGTTGCCGCGCTGATAACAGTGCTGAACAAAAGCGCGCTGAGCGCTGCGCTCAACGTTATTGCCTGCGCAGGCATGGCGGGGCATATAATATATGCCCTTAGCGACAGCGGGTGGTATTTTGCGCTGATGGAAGATTATCGCGACCGCTACGTTTGGCATAGTATTCCGCATCCGGATCTGATGGCCGAAAAAGAACAGGATATGGAAGAGCAGGATATATAATTTGCGCAATTATGTGAAGAATCACATCAAATATTGATATTGTCACGATAATTTTAGTCTATAATTCAACAAAATAAAAACAAAAAACGCCAGATTGGAAAGATGGAGCTATGTTAAAATACTTCCTCAAAAGAATCGTATCTTCCGTGATAACGATCTTTATGATTATTACAATCACCTTCTTCCTTATGAAAGCGATACCGGGCAATCCGTTTACGGATGAAAAAATGCCCAATCCCGAAATAAGGGCGGCGATGCTGGAAAAGTATGGCCTTGATAAGCCGCTTATCGAGCAATATTTTGTGTACCTTGGGAATTTTATCCGCGGGGATTTCGGCGTGTCCTATACCCGCGCGGGCATAACCGTTAACAAGGTGATTGCGGACGGCTTCCCATATTCGCTGGCGATAGGCCTGTATTCTTCGCTTATCGTGGTTTTTGCAGGCATAGGCTTCGGCGTGTTGTGTGCGCTTAACCAAAATAAGTTTATTGACCGCTTCTTCATGGTGCTCTCCACACTTGGCGCCACCATACCAAGCTTTGTGCTTGCAACGGGCTTTTTGTTCATATTCAGCAAAACGCTCGGCTGGGTGCCGGCCTTCGGCGTTGATACGGCGGCGGGCTACATAGGGCCGATAGTTGTTATAGGCGCGTTCTCGCTTTCCTTCATAACGCGCCTTACCCGCACAAGCCTGCTTGAGGTGCAGCAGCAGGATTATATTCGCACCGCGCGCAGCAAGGGCATATCCGAATTTAAGGTAACGTATAAGCATGCGCTGAGGAACGCGCTGCTGCCGGTAATAACCTATGTTGGCCCGATGGTTGCAAGCATAGTTACGGGTTCCTTCGTTATTGAAAAGGTGTTCGGAATACCGGGCGTAGGTAGCCTGTTCACAAACAGTATAATAAACCGCGACTATCCGCTGATAATGGGCATAACGGTGTTCTTTGCAATATTGCTGGTAATAGCGGTACTGATAGTGGACTTTATATACGTTCTGGTGGATCCCAGAATAAAGCTGGATTAACAGGAGGGGAGAATAAATGGAAAGCAACACGCGCTGGCAAAAAGTTGACCGCGGCACGCTTGAATCCGAAAAGCTGTCCCGCCCCAGCCTGACATATTGGCAGGACTGCTGGCAGAGGCTAAAAAAGAACAAAAGCGCCATATTGTCGTTGATAATAATTGTGGTGATAGTGCTTGCGGCAATATTCGTGCCCATGTTTTGGCGGTTTTCTTACGATCAGCAGAACCTTGAATTTGCCAATATTCCCCCGCAGCTTGAACTTTACGACCTTGGGGACGGAGCGTATGTGTATTTGACCAACGAGTTCAAGTGCATTGATACCGATGAGAAGGGAAACCTTATCGTCTCCTCCAACATGGTAAAGGACGATAAGACCAACCGCATGTATATTTATGAAATAAACGGCAAGCCGCTTATTGTGGACTATGGCGTATATTTCAAGGCTAAGTCCGAGTTTATACAGCAGGAGGCTGCAAACGCATCAAGCGGGCAGATAGCCGTGGCAAACGTGGACTATCTTATTGAATACTTTGGCGATAATCCGCCAGAAAGCGGCTATGTTACCATTGACGAAGCACGCACGATACTTGATAAAAAAATAGAGCGCTTTACCGTTACCTACGACGGCGCAACGATGAAGCCGTTCAAGACAGTTTCAAACAAAACTTATATATGGGGCAGCGATTCGCTGGGCAGGGATGTGTTCATCCGCGTTATGTACGGCGCAAGAATGTCCCTGCTGGTGGGCGTTGTGGCCGCGATAGTCAATTTTGTTATAGGCGTGCTGTACGGCGGCATAGCAGGATTCTGCGGGGGCAGAGTGGATAACATAATGATGCGCATTGTGGATACCATAAGCTCCATCCCGATGATGCTTTATGTAATACTGCTTATGGTGGTGCTGGGGCCGGGGCTTCAGTCCATAATAATCGCAATGGGATTGACATACTGGGTAGGCATGGCGCGCATAGTGCGCTCCCAGGTGCTCAGCATGAGGGAGCAGGAATTCGTGCTTGCGGCAACGCTGCTGGGCGTGCCTTCGCACAAGATACTTACCCGCCACCTTATACCGAACGCCATGGGCCCCATAATGGTTTCCATAACCATGCAAATACCAAGCGCCATGTTTACCGAAGCGTTTTTGAGCTTTATAGGGCTTGGCGTATCAAAGCCCAAGGCTTCATGGGGCGCGCTTGCAAATGCGGCGCTGCCGGGATTGTATACCAATCCTTATCAGCTTTTCTATCCGGCGCTGGTCATGAGCATAACAATATTGGCGCTCAATCTGTTCAGCGACGGGCTTAGGGATTCGCTTGACCCAAGGCTTAGGAAGTGAGGAATACGGATATGGCAAGAAAACTGTTATCTGTAAGGGATCTTAAAACGTCGTTCTTTACCCACGTTGGCGAGGTAAAGGCCGTGCGCGGCATAAGCTTTGACGTGAATGAGGGCGAAGTGCTTGGCATAGTCGGCGAATCAGGCTCCGGCAAAAGCGTGACAAGCCTTTCCATAATGGGCCTGCTTCAGTATCCCGGCCGGGTTGTAGACGGCGAAATACTGCTGAACGGCGAAGATATACTGACATACAGCAAGGACCAGATGCGCAAGGTGCGCGGCAAGGAAATTGCAATGATATTCCAGGACCCCATGACCAGCCTTAACCCGGTTTACACCATAGGCAACCAGGTCATGGAAATGATACTGGAACACGAAAAGATGACCAAGCGGGAGGCCCGCGCACGCGCGATAGAGATGCTAAAGCTTGTTGGCATCCCCGCGGCGGAAAAGCGCATAGACAGCTACCCGCACGAATTCTCCGGCGGCATGAGGCAGCGCGTTATGATAGCGCTTGCGCTTTCCTGCAATCCCAAGCTGCTTATTGCCGACGAACCCACCACCGCGCTTGACGTTACCATTCAGGCGCAGATACTCAACCTTATAAAAAAGCTGAACAGGCAATTCGGCATGACCACAATGCTTATTACGCACGACCTTGGCGTGGTTGCCACGGTTTGCGACAAGGTTGCCGTTATGTACGGCGGGCTGATAATGGAATACGGTACGGTGGATGAAATATTCTACCATCCGCGCCATCCGTACACGATGGGGCTGCTCGGTTCCATACCGCATGTGGACGGCGGGGAAAAGCGCAGGCTTATACCAATAGACGGCACGCCGCCTGACCTTATAAATCCGCCCAAAGGCTGCCCGTTCAGTACACGGTGCAAATACTGCATGAACGTATGCACCCAGGAGCAGCCGCCATACTTTGCGGAGGATAAGCACAGGACAATGTGCTGGATGCTTGATGTCGACGCGCCCAAGGACAGCGACTATGAGATGAGGAAGGCTGGTGTTAACTATGGCAGGTGATAAGCTGCTGCAAGTTGAAAACCTGACAAAGTATTTCTATAAGCCGCAGGGCCTTTTCGGCGAAAAGAAGCAAACGGTCAAAAGCGTTGACCACGTAACCTTTGACATTATGCGCAACGAAACGCTGGGGCTGGTAGGCGAATCGGGCTGCGGTAAAACCACTGTTGGCCGCACGATAACGCGGCTTTATGAGCCTACCGACGGCAGAATAATTTTTGACGGGCAGGACATAAGCCACCTTACCAAAAAGGAACTGCTGCCATACCGCAAAAAGATGCAGATGATATTCCAGGACCCGTATGCTTCGCTCAATGCGCGCATGACGGTTATGGACATAATACGCGAAGCTCTGGATCTTCATTCCGACCTTAAAACGAAGGAAGAAAAGAGCAAGCGGGTGTATGAGCTGCTGGACCGCGTTGGGCTGATGCGCGAACATGCCAACCGTTATCCGCATGAGTTCAGCGGCGGCCAGCGCCAGCGTATAGGCATAGCGAGGGCGTTGGCGGTAGATCCGGAATTCATAGTGTGCGATGAACCGATAAGCGCGCTGGACGTTTCCATTCAGGCGCAGGTTGTAAACATGCTGGAGGATCTTCAGCGGGAGTTCGGACTCACCTATCTTTTCATAGCGCACGATCTTTCCATGGTGCGCCACATAAGCGACAGGATAGGCGTTATGTACCTTGGCAAGCTGGTGGAAATAGGCCCGAGCGAGGAAATATATAACCACCACCTGCACCCGTATACGGAGGCACTGCTTTCCTCCGTACCCGTACCGGATCCCGAAAAGGCGAGAATAAAGGAGCAGATAGTGCTTCAGGGCGATATACCAAGCCCGATAGATCCGCCTTCAGGCTGCCGCTTCCGCACGCGCTGCCCACGCGCCTGCGAACAGTGTGCCCGAGCTGAACCCGAACTGAAGCCCGTTGGCAATGATCATTTTGTTGCGTGTCATTTGGTTAATGCCGAATGATAACTATATAAACGCAATAGCGAAAAAACAAGGAGGAAAACAAAAATGAAACGTTTAGTGTGCCTTATGGTAGCCGCCGCAATGCTGCTTGGCCTTGCCGCATGCGTACCCACAACGCAGCCGAACGAACCTGCCGCCACCGCTGCGCCCGGCGCAAACGAAACGGCACAGCCCGGCGACAGCACCGAAACCCCCGCTGCTGAGGAAGTATCAGACGACTATCTCATTTTTAACATAGGTATGGAACCCAAAACATGGGATCCGCAGCTGAACACTTCCGGTGCCGGCGGCCAGGTTATAATCAACCTTTACGACGGCCTTGTGCGCGACACTAAGGAAGGCATAAAGATGGCCACGGCCGAAAGCTACGAAGTAAGCGCAAACGCCGAAGGCGTAGCGGACACCGTATATACATTTAAACTGCGCGATGACGCCAAATGGTCCGACGGCCAGAGTGTTACCGCGAACGATTTTGAGTATGCCTGGAAGCGCGCCTGCTCCCCGGAAATGGCGTCCCCCTATGCGTTCCTTATAACCGATTATATAAAGGGCGCGTATGAATACTTCTCCGGCACCGGCTCGCGCGACGACGTGGGCGTAAAGGCGCTGGACGAGCACACCCTTCAGGTTGAGCTGATACAGCCCACCGCGTACTTCCTTAACCTTGTATCCTTCTTCACCTATATGCCTTGCCGCGAGGACATGGCCTCCACCGGTGAAGGTTGGGAAAAGGATCCCGCCAAGTGCATAACCAACGGCGCATTCTATCTGGAAGAATACAAGATAGGTTCCCATGTTTTGCTCAAGAAGAACGAGAATTTTTGGAACAAGGATAACGTTAAGCTTGCCGGCATAAAGGCACTGTTTATAACCGATGCCACCACCTCTTTGCAGGGCTATGAAGCGGGCGAAATCAACATTACCAGCACCCTGCCCGGCGAGGAAATACCCCGCCTGCTGGCTGAGGATCCAAACTTTTCAAGCGAGCCCGCCCTTGGCACCACCTACATTGAGTTCAATATGGATGCCGAAATAGTTAACGATGTTAACGTGCGCAAGGCCCTCAGCCTTGCCATAGACCGCAAGCTGATATGCGATCAGGTGCTGCGCAACGGCGCCGTACCCGCAGCCGCGTTCGTAGCGCCTCCGTTCAAGCTTTCCACCGGCGAAAGCTTGCGTGCAATGGATGAATTCGGCAACGTGATGACCGAATATGAAATCAACCCCAACGGCGCAGAGGTTGAAAAGGCGCGCGAATATCTTGCCGCCGCAGGCTACCCCAACGGCGAAGGCTTCCCGACGCTTGAGCTGCTTTATTACGAAAGCGGCAGCAACAGCCAGATTGCCGAAGCCGTTCAGCAGATGTGGAAGGAAAACCTTGGCATAACCGTAAACCTGAAGGTTGAAGAATACGCTGTGTTTGCAAACACCAGAAGCTCCGGCAATTATACGCTGGACATAACCGGCTGGAGCGCGGACTACAACGACCCCATGACAATGCTTTCCCTTTTCACCGCCAACGGCGTTAACAACGCGCGCTGGAGATATAAGGAATACGCGGGTGTTCCCGAGGACACCACGCTCAATCCCGAAAACAAAGCCTATGACGACGCCGTTATAATGGCAAGCAAGACCATGGGCACAGAGCGCGACGGCTATCTGAAGGAAGCCGAAAAGGTGCTGATGGACAACATGGTAATATGCCCCATACACTACCACACCTATACCCAGGTTATAGACTACGGCAAGGTTGCAGGCCCCGGCAGAACGCCGATAGGCCAATGGGACTTCCAGTACTACACCGTACTTGGCAAATAATCAGGTTTCCGCTTTGGGCTGCCCCCGCATCTGAGACACGAGGGCGGCTCAGCTTTTTTATCGTCAGAAATCGTACTGCGTATAAAAAACCGTTTTGTGGTATAATTATAAAAATTGCCTTCGGGCGCAAAAAAGGAAGGATCTGCCGCAATGTGGATCAGCGTTGTTGAGGACGAGAAAACTTTAAATAATTTGATCACAAAATACCTTGAAAAGGAAGGGTACAACGTGCGCAGCTACACCACGGGGGAGGACGCCGTGGCGGGGATAGATAAACCCACGGACCTTTGGGTAATAGATATTATGCTGCCGGATCTGGACGGGTTCAGCGTTTTTAAGGAAGTTAAAAACCACGACAAAAATGTGTATACTATATTCATTTCCGCCAGGAATCAGGATATAGACCGCGTGGTTGGGCTGGAATTGGGCTGCGATGATTATATACCAAAGCCATTCCTTGTAAGGGAACTGGTGATAAAGGTAAACAAGCTGCTTAAAGCCGCGCCGCGTCATGCCGAAACGCTGGAACTGCCGCCGTATAAGATGGAGCTTGATAAGCACACCGTGCTTGAAAATGGGCAGCCCATAAGCCTTACCGTTAAGGAATACGATTTGCTTGCATACTTTGCCGCAAATCCGGACAGCGTGCTGAGCCGCACGGATATACTGAACAAGGTTTGGGGCTATGATTATTTCGGTACGGACCGCGTGGTGGACGACACGATAAGAAGGCTTAGGCGAAAGCTGCCCAAGCTTTTGCTGGATACCGTTTACGGCCTTGGATACAGGCTGAATAAGGAGGAATTGTGAGCCGCTTTTCCGGAAGGGTATGGCTGCAGGATAAGCCGCTTGCATATCAGCTTTTTGTAAAGCTGTCCATCTATTCGGCGCTTGTGGGCGCGGCGGCCATAGCGTATATGGCTGTATGCGTCTTTTCCGCAAAGCAGCTTACGGGCGAACAATGGGCCGAAATAGTTTGCCTGTTCATGATGGTGCTTACAGTTAATCTTTTCATTTCCCGCTCAATAACCGCACGCATAACGGAGCCGTTTGAAAAGCTGGCGAAGAATATGGGGCGGATAAGGAACAAAAACTGGAAGGAAAAGATATATCAGGTCAACCGTAAGGATGAAGTGGGCCGCATAATCAACACGCTTTCCGCCATTCAAACCAACGTAAACGAAATAAACGAGGATGAGGAGCTGTTTTACCAAAGCGTATCCCATGGGCTTAAAACGCCTATAATGGTCATACAAAACTGCTGCACGGCGTATCAGGACGGCATATACGGCGACGAAGCCATAGACATAATTATGCACGAAAGCGTTGTGCTTGAGGCGGGGATAAAAAAGCTGCTCTATGTTTCCTCGTTTGACCACATGCTTGGCAAGAAGAACGAGTTTGTGGCGGTGGACTTGGCCAAGCTTTGCGAGCAATGCGTTAAGCGCTTTGAAGCCAGCACCAACGGTGCAGCCATAGAGCTGGACGTGCCGCAGGGCATAATGATAAACGGTAATGCGGAGGCGCTGGAGACGCTTTTTTGCAACATATTGGAAAACGCCGTACGCTACGTTAAAACAAAAATAAGAATATTCCTTAAAGAGGACGGCGCGAACTACATAATAGTTTTTGAAAACGACGGCAAGCCGATAGAGCAGAAAACCATGGAGATGCTGTTTGACAAATTCTATAAAGGACCAAAGGGCAGCTTTGGCCTGGGGCTGTACATTGCGCGAAAGATAGCCATTTTCCACGGCGGCGACATTTGGGCCGAAAACGTGGAAAACGGGGTGCAGTTCCATGTTGCGCTGAAAAAATATAACGAGGAGGAAAAATGATATGAATTACGATCTTTTATACACAATGCTCAATACAGAATCCGTAAGCGGCGGGGAAATACCGCTGCAAAAAAAGGTTGCGGCGTATATGCGTGAAGCCGGCTTTAACGTGGATACGGACAAAACGGGTAACGTTATTGCCCACATTAACGAAGAAAGCCCCGTAAGGGTGCTGATGAGCGGACATATTGACGAAATAGGCTTCCGCGTAACATACATAAGCGAAAACGGCATGATACATGTTAACAAGGCCGGCTATATACGCCCCGAGCTTATGCAGGGTAAGCGCGTAACGGTGCTTGGCAAAAAGCGCATAACGGGCGTTATGGGCATATTGCTCAAGGATGGAAACGTGCGCACGGATGTGGCGCTGAAGGATATGTATATAGACTGCGGTTTTACAACGGATAAGCAGGCGGCAGAATGGATAAAGCCGGGCGATTTCGTAACGTATACTTATGCATACGATATGCTGGAAAACAACTGCATAGCCGGCCGCGGGCTGGACGATAAGCTGGGTGCGTTCACCGTTATGCAGGCGCTTATGCGCGCAAAGGAGCTTAACGCAAGGGCGGGCGTATACGCGGCAGCCACCGTTGGCGAAGAAACCGGAATGCGCGGCGCTTATTTTGCGGCGGCACGCATCAAGCCAACGCTTGCCATAGCCGTGGATGTTATACATTCGTCGGACTACCCCGGATCCGATGTGGAGCGCTTTGGTAAAATAGACCTTGGCAAAGGGCCGGTGCTTGTGCGCAGCGCGTGCAGCAACGAACCGACCGTGCGCAGGATGGAGGACGCGGCAAAGAAGGCCGGCATAGCCGTGCAGTATGAAGTTGCGGGCGGCGCGACCGGCACGGATTCGGACAAAATGCACCTGAGCGCGGAGGGCATACCTATGGCGGTGCTGAGCATCCCGCTCAGATATATGCACAGCCCTAGCGAAGTGGGCTGCCTTACGGACGTGGAAGAAAGCATAGAGCTTTTGGCGCAGTTTATAGCCAGCCTTGACGAAAGCTTCACCGCTGATCCGTTTGAAGCGTAAAAAAGCGTTTAATATAACGGGATTCCGGCAATCCTCTCATCATAAAGATGGGAGGATTTTTTTATTATGAGAACAAAGCGAAGGATAATGCGGCTTATTGCCGCGGCATGCGCGGCGGCGGTGCTGAGTATGCAAGGCGCGGCGGGGGCTGCGCAGGCGGAGGCTATGGGCGGGATACTGAGGCTGCACATTATGGCAAACAGCGATTCTGCGGCGGATCAGCGCGCAAAGCTTGCCGTGCGGGACGCGGTGCTTGAAGCTATGGGCGGAATGCGCGGCTGCAAAAGCGAGGCGGAGGCGGAAGCGATGCTTATGCAAAGCGGGGCGGAGGTTCTTCGCACGGCCGAGGATACGCTGAAAAAATGCGGCATGGAATACGGGGCGCAGCTTATCATAGGCGAATTTGAATTTCCGGACAGGGTATATAACGGCGTTGTTTATCCCAAAGGAGAATATAGGGCGCTGAGGATAATTTTAGGCGAAGGAAAAGGGCATAATTGGTGGTGCGTAATGTTTCCGGCAATATGCATAGACGCGGGCGAAAAGGGGGAAATTGATATAAAAGGGCTTGAAATGAAAAGCTGGATAATAGAAAAGCTGAAAAGCATAGACGGAGGAAAGCTATGGGAAAAAATAATGCGAAGGCTTGGCTGAGCCTTGCCATGATATTCGCGCTGTGCTTATGCATAGGCGGCGAAAGCATAGCGGCCACGCTTAGGGTAGGCTCGAGCGGGGAGGACGTGAAAACGCTGCAAACCAAGCTGAAGCGCTGGGGCTACTACACGGGCAGCATAGACGGCGTGTTCGGCGCGGGCACGAAGAAGGCGGTTATAGCCTTCCAAAAGAAAAACGGCCTTACGCCGGACGGCATAGTGGGCGCGGCAACGCTGAAGGCGCTGGGAATGAGCGCGTCTAACGGGTCGGGCTCGTCAAGCTCAAGCGGCACGAATACGGACGGCAACCTATATCTGCTTGCGCGGCTGGTTTACGGCGAGGCGCGCGGCGAACCGTATAAGGGGCAGGTGGCCGTTGCGGCGGTGGTACTGAACAGGGTGAAAAGCAGCCAGTTCCCCAACAGCGTAAGCGGAGTGATATACCAAAGCGGGGCGTTCAGCGTTGTGAACGACGGGCAGATAAACCTGACCCCCGATGAAACAGCGATAAAGGCCGCGCGGGACGCCATGAACGGATATGACCCGACAAACGGGTGCCTATATTACTATAACCCCGCAAAGACCACCAACCAATGGATGCTCAGCAAGCCGGTGCTTTTGGTGATAGGCAACCATTCATTCTTCAAATAAGGAGGGGCATATGGACGAGAAGATAAGGCGCGAGGAAATGAGCGATATAGACGCCATGAACGCCATGGAAGAAATAGACCGCATAAGCACGGGCGAAGGCGCGGACGAGCTGAACGGAGTATGGAGCAGCGCAGGGCCGCGCGGAATATCGGACGGAGTGATGAACAGCATGGAACAGATACCGCCCGACGAATTTGAGCAGGGGCAGCCGGCCGAACCCATGCGAGAGCGGCGCGGAGCCGGGGGCGGAATATGGCGCGCGGTCGGGCGCATAGGCGTGCCGGTGCTGCTGGCGGTTGCGCTGGCGGCAACAGCCGTGTGGGGAGACGGGCAAAGGGCCCTTGCCGAAGGATATAAGCAGAGCAGCGAAAACATGTATCGCCGCGCGTTTACGGAGCTGTGCGACGACATGAGCAATATGCAGACCGCGCTCGGCAAGCTGCGCGTGGCAGGCAGCGGCGGGCAATACATGCTGCTGCTTGACGATATATGGCGGCTGTCGGGCTCCTGCGTGAGCCTTATGAGCCAGATACCGTCGTCCCACATAGATACGGCGGAGCTGAACAGCTTTGTTGTGCGCATAGGGGATTACGCCCGCGCGCTGAGCAAAAAGGCGCTCAACGACGAGGAGCGCACCGCGGAGGACGAGGAGCAGCTTACCGCGCTTTACGATTCCTGCGCAAGGATAAGCCGCGAATTGAACGACCGCCTGAGCATAGGCGACGTACCCACCGCCGCCGTGACCAACGAAGGCTATTACGAAAGCGCATACGCGGACGAAGTTAAGCAGAGCGACGATATAGACAAATTCCCAACCCTTATTTACGACGGGCCGTTCAGTGAAAGCAGCGAAAAGCGCGAAGCCAAGGGACTGGGCACGGATGAAATTGACAGGGAAACGGCGCGGGCGACCGCGGAAAGGCTGACCGGAACGGACCGCATGGAGGACGCGGGGGAGACGGAAGGCACCATAGCAAGCTGGGACTTCACCGCGACCGATGAACAGGGGCGCGAAACGGGAATATCCATAGCCAAGCGCGGGGGAAAGATAGTTTGGTTCATGGGCAGCGCGGCGGGCGGCGAAAACCAAATGCCGGACGAGGCCACGCGGGAGCGCATGAAGCAGGCCGCGCTTGAATGGCTGGGCAAGGCGGGGTTTGATGATATGCACGCAACATATGCGCAGTATTATTCCGGCGCGGGGGTGATAAACTTTGCCGCGACCAAGGACGACATAATACTTTACAACGACCTTGTGAAGGTTTGGGTGGACATTGAAACGAATGAAGTAATAGGCGCGGACGCGCGGAACTATCTTTTCAGCCACACGGAAAGGGAAATGCCAACCCCTTCGGTAAGCCCCGAAGAAGCGGAGGCGAAGGTGAGCGTTAATCTTGAAATAGAATCAAGAGAGCTTGCGCTTATTCCCATCACCGTTGAGACGGAGCGGCTGTGCTACGAGTTCAAGGGCCGCTGCGGGGAGGACGAATATATTGTTTATATAGACGCGCAAACGGGAGCCGAGCAGCAGATATTCGTTATTATAAACACCGAAAACGGGCAGCTTACAGCCTGATTTTGGCACAAAAAGCAAAAAAACCGAAAAATTGAGGGACTTTTATCGCTAAGCATTGACAACGGGCGAAAGGCAGTTAAAATATAGAAAACTGCCGCGGGAGAAACGCACATGTTCAACGCTTACGCCCAAGTTACCGCCGCATTAGACCGCGCCGTTACGGGACTGCCCGCCGGGCGGTCTAAAGCCGTTTATGCAAAAAACTGCCATGCTATAGTCCCCTGCACGGATGAAGCATACGCAAATGATATTGCCGCGCGCTGCCGCGAAGCCGTGGGCTGCACGGCGAACATAAACGGAAAAAGCATAGCCATATCGCTTGACGCGGATACGCTTGCTTCGTTTTTGCGAAAAGCCATGGCGGACGCGGAGCAGAGCGAGCGTGAGCCGGACGGCGATACGGACGAAGGCTATGCCGAGCTGAAGCTTATGACCCTTGCGCGCAAAGGGGACAGGGGGCTTTGTGATACGGACGGCATAAAGCGTGCGGCGTGGCTGCTTATGGGCGTCACGGCATATCCGCAGGATGCCAAACGTACAGCGGCACGCATGAAGGAAGCGGCGCTTGCCGTTCGTGAGATGCTCAAGGATATCCCGACCAAGGAGCGGGAGAGCATACGCCGCGAATGCGGGCTTATAGGCATGGCCGGTAGCGCGCTGATGAGCGCGGGCAGGAAGATAATAGGTTTATAATAAGAGATATAAGAAACAAGGAGGATGGGGGAAATGACCATTCAATGGCTGGGACACAGCTGCTTTTTGATGACTACGGACAAGGGAACGCGCATACTTTGCGACCCGTGCGACGCGGCTACGGGCTACGAAATAGCGCCGCAGGAATGCGACATATTGACAATAAGCCACGATCATCACGACCATAATTACGCCGCGCTTGCACTGGGCAACCCCGTAAGGATAGACAAAAGCGGGGAATACAGGGCGGGCGACGTGCGCATAAGCGGCATAAGCACATATCACGACCACGACGGCGGCAAAAAGCGCGGCAATAACATAGTTTTCGTATTTGAATTTGACGGCATGCGCATAGCCCACATGGGCGATATAGGCGAGGTGCCGGACGAAGCCACAATGGCACGCATGGGCAGAATAGACGTTATGCTCATACCCGTGGGCGGAGTATATACGATAGACGGCGAAGAGGCGGAAACAATAGTTGAAGCGATAAAGCCGAAGGTGGTAATACCGATGCACTATAAAACCCCCGCGCTCAAATTTGAGCTGAACGAGCTTGGCGAGTGCATAAAGCTGATAAAGAACAGGCCGGTGCATTACATGCGCAGCAGCACCGCGCACCTTAGCGCGGATACGCTGGGGAGCGACAGGGTGATAGTGCTGGACTACTCAAAGGAATAAATATGGAAGGAAGATCATTCGCCGCGCACGATTCGCGGCAGCTGCGGTATAGGTTCCCCTTCGGCGCGGTAACGGAAGGCGAAAGGATAACGCTGAATATAGATTGCGGCGCGGACGTGCGCAATGCAAAGCTCAGAATATGGAAGGAAGGGCGTGAGCGCATAGAGCACGGCGTGCGCACGGATGCGGGCTTCGGCTTCACTTTTTACGCGGGCACGAGCGGGCTTGAATGGTATTACTTCCTGCTGGACACGGACGAGGGCGGCTATATACTGGGGAGCGATTCCCCGCTTGGCTGCGGCGGCAGCCGAATATTCACGCACGATCCTAACTCCTGGCAGATAACCGTATACGAGCGGGAATTTGAAACGCCCAAGGCCGCGGAGGGCGCGACGGCGTACCAGATCTTCCCCGACAGGTTCAACAGAATTGGCCGCGGCGGACTTGCGCGCACAGGCAGGCGGGAAGAGCTTGGCTGGACAACCGTGAAGCACGAGGACTGGAACGAGGAGGTGCTTTGGACGCCGCTGCCCGGGCAGAAGGATTACGACCCGTGCGACTTTTACGGCGGGGACTTTGAAGGGATAGAGGCTAAGCTTGACTACCTGCAAAGCATTGGCGTTACGCTGATATATATGAACCCCGTGTTCGAGGCGCAGTCCAACCACCGCTACAACACCGGCGATTATCACCGCGCGGACGATATGCTGGGCGGGGAAGAAGGGCTTAAAAAGCTCATCCGCGCGGCAAAGGCGCGGGGGATTGGCATTATGCTGGACGGCGTGTTTTCCCACACGGGGGACGAAAGCGTGTATTTCAACCGCAAGGGGAATTACCCGGGGCTGGGCGCGTATCAGGGCGAAGGCTCGGCATACTATGATTGGTACGAGTTCAGCCGTTTTCCCGATAAATACGGCTGCTGGTGGGGCTTTAAGTCGCTGCCGGAGGTCAACGAGACCAACCGCGGCTATATGGCGTTCGTCGCGGGGGTGATAGACCATTATGCAAAGCTTGGCATAGAAAGCTGGCGGCTGGACGTGGCGGACGAGCTGCCGGATGAATTCATCGCATTCCTTAGGCGGGAGCTGAAGGCGCGGGCGAAGGACGGCATACTTATAGGCGAGGTTTGGGAGGACGCAAGCACCAAGCAGGGCGGCTGCGGGAGACGAAAATATACCGACGGGCGGGAGCTTGACGGCGTTATGAACTACGTTTTTGCGGACGCGGTAATTTCCTTCCTTACGGGGAAGCAGGATGCCGAGGCACTTTGCCTTGCGCTTACTGCGCTTAGGCAGAATTATCCAAAGCCCTTTTATGATTCCTGCCTGACCATGCTTTCAAGCCACGATACGGTAAGGCTTCTTACGGTGCTTGCCGGCGCGCCGGACAGGCGCAGCGTTTCGCGGGAGGTGCAGGCGCACTTCGTGCCGGAGGAAAGCAGGCTTAATACGGCGAAAAAGCTTATGACGCTCGCGCAGCTTATTCAGCTTACCCACCCGGGCATACCGTGCATATATTACGGGGACGAGGCCGGCATGCAGGGCATGGCGGACCCGTTCAGCAGGCGGACTTATCCCTGGGGCAGCGAGGATGCGGAAATACAGGGCCGCTTTAGGGCAATCGCCTCCGCACGGAAGGACAGCCGCGCAATGCGATACGGCAAATGCGTATTCGCCGCGAAGGATAAAGACGTGTTCATTACAGCCCGCTACGACGGCAATGAGACAGCCCTAAGCATAGTAAATCGGAGCGGTGAAGCAAAGCGCATTGCCGTAAGCGCGGCCGATTTTACCCAAGGGCCGGACGCGGACGGGCTGAAAATGCCGAACAGCATGACCGATGCGCTGACAAACCGGCGGTTTGAGGGCGAAAACGGCACGCTAAACATTGAATTGGGGCCATATTGCGGGGCGTTATTGAAATAATCCCAGCAATATGGTAGAATATAGCCACGAAAAGAAACGCACCGTAAGGGGCGAAGAATATTACAACGGAGGATTAACAAAAATGATCGAAAAGACCATGACAATCGAACAGATACTGCGCACGGATGCGGGGCTGGCGGACATACTGCTTTCAAGCGGCATGCATTGCCTTGGCTGCGTAATGGCGAGCGGCGAAAATTTGGAGCAGGCCTGCGCGGTGCACGGCATAGATGCGGACAAACTGACTAAGCAGCTCAATGACTACCTTGCCAACAAATAATTCCCGCGCGGGACTGTTAAAGCTTGCGAGGGGGGCTGCGGTTGCAGCCCTTTATGCATTGTTCACACTTGCAATCGCGCCCATAAGCAGCGGGCTTATGCAGCTTAGGCTGTCCGAAGGGCTGTGCGTGCTGCCGTATTTCGCGCCGGAGATGGCAATTGGCCTTTTCGTGGGCTGCGCGGCGGCGAATATGCTTACCGGGGCAATGTGGTTCGATGTTGTGTTCGGCAGCCTTGCAACGCTCATCGCCGCGCTTATCACGGCATACATGGGCAAAAGGGGCATGAGCAAATGGCTTGCGCCGCTGCCGGCGGTTGTTATGAACGCGCTTGTTGTGGGCGCGGTGCTGTGCTACGGCTATCAGGTAGGTGTAAGCTATCCGGTCTGCGCGCTGTATGTAGGCGCGGGGGAGGCCATAAGCTGCTACGCGGTGGGCATGCCGCTTTTGGCTGCATTGAATCCGATAAAAAAACGCCTGTTCGGCTAAGGAAAAGAAGGATTGGATTGCACTCTTTCTGCCCAAATTTAAGATAATATTGCCTAAATTTTGCACTTGCGCTGCGCTTTTGGGCGGGTTATAATGTTTACGATGAAAGAATTGTCAAGGGGCGGCCCCCAAGGCGGTTCTTTTTTTATTATGCGGGCGTCCGGAAACGGGCGCTTTTTTTGTACCCAAAAACGTTTATACCCGAAACGGGAGAAAGGAGAAAGCATGAACGAAAGAACAAAACAGCCTGCCGGACGGGAGGCGGTGAACGCGGCGCTGAAGCAGCTCATGAGCGAAGGCGTGGAGGTGAACACGGGCGAGGGAACGGAAGGAGAGGAGAAGATATCCCTTGCCGAAAAGGTGCGCGAAGCATACGAGGGCAGCATAGAGTACAGGCTCGGCTGCCAGATAATGGACGGGCTTACGCAGGGCTATGCGCTGACAAGCGACGATGCGGAAGCCATGCTGACCGGCGAATACGCGCCCAAGAGCAGCGAAATTGTGGGCGCAAGGGCGGCGGAAACGCTAAAGCGCATGGAAAAGGAAGGCCGGCTTGCAAGGGGCATAGAAAGCTACCTTTCGGACGGCGAATTTCTGCAAATGCTGCGCCAAATGCCCGCGGAGCTTGCAATAAGGATAAAGGAGGCGGAATGGGCCGCGGAGGGCGCGAAGAACGCCCGCAGCGACGGCGAGCGCGACGCGATAGAGAAGCTGAAGGCCCGCCAAGCGCTGCCCACGCCCATGAGAACCATTATACCCGTGAGCGCGGAGCCGGACTTTTCAACCATGAGCAGCGAAGAATTTGCCCGCTTCAAGCGGCGCAGGTTCGGACAGTGAACAAAACAACAATAATGACGAAAAAGAAAGGAATAACAAATTATGAACACCACTAATTCAACCCTTAATACTACCGCCCTTAACAAGGACTATTACGACAGGCAGCTGCTTGAGGGCGCAAAGACCCGCTTTGTATTCACCAAATACGGCCAGAAGCGCACCGTGCCGCTGAACAACGGCAAGCACGTTGAATTCCGCAGATGGAATCTTTTTGACGTGGACGACAATATGTGCGCGCTTGAGGAGGGCAAAACGCCCGAAGGCCAGTCCCTTTCCCAAAGCAGCGTGGAGGCCACCCTTGCGCAGTACGGCGCATATGTTGAGGTGAGCGATATGCTGGAGGATACCGCGTACGATAAGGTGTTGAGCGACAGCGCGGAGCTGCTGGGCGAGCAGATAGGCACCGTTATGGAATGGGTAACAAGGGACGCCGTGTGCGGCGGCACAAACGTGCAGTACGTTGGCGGGAAAACCGCAAGGAACCAGATTGATTCAACCGATACCCTTACCGTGAACGAAATACGCAAGGCCGTGCGCACGCTTAAAAAGGCCAAGGCGCGTCCCTTTGCGGACGACGGGCGCAGGCCGCATTATATCTGCATCTGCTCTCCGGACGCAGTATATGATCTTCAGAACGATAGCCTGTGGCAGGACGTTTCCAAATACAGCGGCGCGGAAAACATATATTCCGGCGAAATAGGCAGGCTGTTCGGCGTTGTTTTCGTTGAATCGACAGAGGCGAAGGTCATACGCCAGGCCATGCTCACAAAGCTTGTTTCCCACGAAGCCGGAAGCGACACCTTCACCGTTGCCGAAATGACCGACAGGGCGGCGGAAACGCTTATGCGCCTGAAAAAGGTGACCGTGGGCAGCGCAACGTATAACCTGAAAAGCATTGATAAGGCGGCAAAGAGCATAACCCTTACGGTAAGCCTTTCAAACGCGCTTGCAAAGGACTCGATAGTATACACCACCGAGGCCGGCAAGCTTGACGCGAACAAGAAGGCGGCGGACGTACACATGAGCGTTATATTCGGCAGGGACGCATACGGGGTTATAGACCTTGAAAACGGCGCGCTTGAAAGCATAGTTAAGCCGCGCGGCAGCGCAGGCGCGGACGATCCGCTCGACCAGCGCGCAACTGTGGGCGCGAAGGTGACGGGCTTTGCGGCGGTAATACTGAACGAGCTTTGGATAGTGCGCATAGAGCACGGCGCGAGCGCCTAAGCAAAAGGAAAGGAGCAAAAGCGGATGAACGCGGCGGAGGATATACGCATTGACGCGCAGGAGCAGACGGAGATAATGCTGCCGCTTTTCCCGGGGATAGAGGACTATCCCTGGGAGGGCGGGGTGAACGGCACGTTTTACAGAATCAAGCGCGGAATAAAGGTGAAGGTGCCCAAAAACGTGGCGGAGCTGATAGAGGAAAGCGAAATGCTGCGCGAACAGAGCAGGAACGAAACCCTTGCATACCGGCGCGGCATGGGCAAAAGGCTTGGGTAAAGGAGGGATAACAAATGACGCTGAACGACATTATAGTCAGCGCGCTTATACAGACAGGCCGCGGGCACGACGCGCAGACCATGGACACCTGGCGCGACAAGCTGACAGGCTTTGCAAACGACGCGATAATGGACCTTGCGCTTACGGTGCGCCCGATACGCACGGAGAAGGCGGCGATAGCAAACGGCCGCATAGACTGCAATGCGCTTGAGCGCGAATGCATAAGGGTGATGAGCATACGCCAATGCGGGCGTGAGGCGGATTTTTACGCGGACGAACGCAGCGCAGGCATGGTAAGGGTGAATGCGGACGACGGCGAGGCAGAGATAACGTACCGCTTTATGCCAAGAATGCTCACGAATGCCACGGACGAGCCGGAGCTGAACGAAGCGTGCCAGCAGCTTATAGTGACCTATGTTGTTGCGCGGGAGCGGGCATCGGGCGAGGTCAACACGCAGCGCGGCGGCAACATATATTTTCAGCTTTACGAAACGGGCAAGCAGAAGCTAAGGCCGCACATGGGCGGCAGGGACGCGTATATGCTGAAGAACAGGTGGTGAAAGCATGGCAAGGGCAATATACAGAATAAACGAGTTCATAGGCATTGACCAATCCCGCGACGAAAACGCGCTTAAAAGCGCAATGAGTCCGGACGCCTGCAACATGGACACGGCGGGCGGAAATTTGAGCGTGTGCCGCGGCTGCGTAAGGCATATTGAAGCGCCCATACCCGGCACGGGGGATATTCACGCCATACGCATATTTTCAACGCCGGACGGGGAAATGTTCATAGCCGCGGCGGGGGAGAGCATATATGCATACAAAAACGGCGCCTGGCAGGAGATATACGCCTTCACCACCCCGCTTGAAAAGCACCGCTTTGATTTTGCGCAGGCGCAGATAAATTCAAAGGATAATCTGATAATAGCCACCGGCGAGCGGCAGCTTATAAAGTTCGATGGGGACGAGGCAAAGCCCTTCGGCAGCGCGGAAGGGGTATCCGACAAAAAGGCCGGATATTTGGCGATGTACAGAAGCCGCCTTTTCGCCGCGGGAGACCCGGAAAATCCGAACAGGCTTTATTGGTCCCAGCTTCCCGGCGGGGGCAGGAGCATAGAAAACTGGGGCAGCGTTGAGGCAAGCCCGAATGTTGAAGGCGGGCATACGGAGGTGGGCAGCATGAAGAGCGACCCGATAGTGGGCCTTTCCGCGCTGAGCAACCAGCTTATCATATTCAAACGGGACAGCATATATCGCCTGCTGGGCGATAAGCCGGGCAACTTTATCGTTGAAGAAGTTGAAGGCCGCACGGAAACGGCGGTGTACAGCGCGATAGTAAAGCGGGCTGGCAGCCTGTTTTTTCTTACGCAGGGCGGGCTGTGCATTTTCAACGGCGTGAACGCCCAGCTTATGGGCGACGCGCGGCGCATACAAAACGCGCTCATGTCCGCATCCACCGCCGCAAGCCGCGGGGCCATATGCCGCGATAAGCTGTATTTTACGATAGACGAAGGCGGGGGACATGCAAACGCCGTAATAGAATACGACATTATGCGCGCCGCGTATATGATAAGGCGCGGCTTTAAGGCATACGATATTTGCTCAAGCGGCGGCACGCTCTATATTGCCAACGAGAACCGCCGCATCTGCCGCATGGACGAAGGCGAAACATACGACGGCGCGGAGATAAACGCATACTGGAACACACCCGTGTGCGATCTTTACGACAAGGGCAGCATAAAGAGCATGAAGCGGCTGTATCTTCGCGGCAGGAGCGACGCGCGCGACAGCGCCGCGCTTATAGACATGCACATTGGCCAAAACGCCGCCGCGTACAGAACCCTTTTGCCAAAGGACGAAAGGACGGTGCTTGAAGTGCCGCTGAAGAACGAAGGCAGAACCTTTTCCATGCGCATATATAACGAAGCCGGCGGGCGGTTCGCGCTTAAAAGCGGCATGGAGCTGGAATTTGAAACGCGAAGGAGGACGGAATAAATGGCGATGGACATGCGGGCGCTGTACACCATTGCATTAAGCGCCGTAAAGGAAAGCCCCACGGCCGAGGACGACATGAAGGCCAACGAAAACTGCTTAAACCAGAACTTTATAATACTTACGCAGAAGATAGAGGAGCTTGAGGCGCGGCTTAGGGCGCTTGAAAGCGGAAACTGACAAAGGAGGAAAAACAAACATGGCAAGCTATTACCTGAAAGGATACACCACGCCGGACGGCGTGAACAGCCGCGCGGACGTGCGCGAATGGCAGAATAAGCTGGGCGTAAAGGCGGACGGCATATGGGGCCCGAACACGCAGGCCGCATACGAACGATACGCAAGCGCAAACTCAATGAGCAAATTTCAGGAGTATTACGACACTATTTTGGGCGCGCTGAACGTGCCGAGCATATCGGTAAGCGTGCCGAGCAAGGCGGAGCTGAAGGAGGACATATCAAGCTACCTAAGGCCGGGCGTTGATCTTGCAATATCAAAGCGCCGCGCCGCGGGCGAAACCGCAAAGGCGGAGCTTGACGCGGACGCGGTGAGCAGGGGCATGGGCGCATCGACCTATGTATCGAGCATGAAGGAGCGCGAGGACGACGACGTGCAGAGCGACATTTCAATTATGGAGGCGCAGTACACCGCGACCCTTGCCGAGCGCATTGCTGCCGCGCTTGAAAAATATCAATCCATGAGCCTTCAGGCGCAGCTGCAGAACGCGCAGTACGCATACAACGCGCAGACCACGGCGATGAATTTGGCCTCCCAATGGTTCAATTCATATATGAACAACGCGGCGCGCGCCGTTAAGGGCAGTGGCGGCAGAAGCGGCAAAAGCAGCACGGCGAGCAAAAATATGTCCACGTTGGACTATGTGCGCTTCGTAAGCGGGCTGAGCGCGCCGGAAAGATCAATGCTGTATAACTCCGGCGCGAGCGAATGGGTAATGATGCGCACGGAGCTTGAGGATGCGCTCGGCAAGGACGGCTACCGCACCGTGCGAAGCGCCTTCCCGATACTGGGGAGTGCGGGCGTGAAGAGCATATCCAACAAAAATTACGACAAGGCGAGGGATACATGGCGATGGGCAAGGTGACGAAAAGCTTTAAGGTAACGCTGGACATTGCAAGGAGCATTTCAAACAGGGAGTTCAGCGTGGTTGAAGGGGACACGGGAAACACGCTGAGCATAACGCTCAACGACGACGGCAAGGCCGTTGACCTGACCGGATGCAGGGTGCTTGCGCTGTTTTCAAAATCGAACGGCGAAACCGTGTGCCAGGACAGCGCGGAGCAAAACGGCGGCGTGACAATAGGCGGGCAGAGCATGAACGAAATAAGCATAGAGCTTTTTGCCTCCTCCGTTGCGCCGGGAATGGTGGAAAGCGAAATACAGGTGTATTCCGGAAGCGACTTAACAACGCTCGTAACATCGACGCAGTTCAATTTCAAATGCAGGCGCGGCATATTGAACGGCGATACGCTTGCCGCCACAAGGGAATATCCGCTGCTTACGGCGCTGATAAAGGAAACGCAGGCCATGCAGGCAAGGCTTGAAGCAATGCTGAGCCAAAACGAGGCCATAGCCGCGGCGGAAAAAGAGAGGGCAAGCGCGGAGGCGATACGCAAGCAGGCGGAAAAGCAGCGCGTAAGCAGCGAAACGCTCAGGAACAACGCCGAAGCCGGCCGAAGCACGGCGGAGAGCGGCAGAAGGAGCGCGGAGACGGCGCGCGTGAACGAATTCAATGCAATAAAGGCCCAAGCGGAGGCGCTTATAGCCGAGCTTGAGGCGGCGAAGGGAGGGGCATGAGCATGACGCGCAGAGAGGAATTCGCCGCATGGATATGCGCGCAGACTGGCAGCGCATACGTTTGGGGAGCGCAGGGGCATAAGGTGCGGCGCGACGGAACGGTATATATGAACCAAAGAAAGGTGAGCGACAGCTACGAAAGCTGGGTAAGGCAAAGGGAGAACGGCGAAGAAAACGCGCGGCGCGCCATAAGCGGCATAAAGCAAAGGCTCACGGAGGGCGCAAACGAGGTGACGTGCTATGATTGCAGCGGGCTTATAATGGCCTACATACGGGACATAAAGGGCTACACTACGCGGGATCTGAGCGCGCGGGGACTTTTTGCCATTGCCAAGGAAAAGGCGAAGGAAGGGCTTATAGCGGGCGATCTTGTGTTCCGCCACAACGGGGAAAAGATAACCCACGTGGGCGTATATATCGGCAGCGGATACGCCGTGGACGCGCGGGGCAGGGACAGCGGCGTTATAAAGCAAAGGCTGGACGCGGCCGGGTGGAACCGGTTTGCATCGCTTGAAATGCTGAACGAACAGGGCATAGGCACGGTTGACGCGGCCATGCCCTCCTACGGCCGCTGCACGGGCAAAAGCGTATATGTGCGCAGCGGCGCGGGCGGAACATACCCGATTCTTGCAACCGCGCACAGGGGAGACAGGCTCATAGCTTTGCCGGAGCAAAACGGCTGGCACAGGATTGCAATATGCTGCAAGGGAAAGCTGCTAACGGGATACATGAGCGCAAAATATATAGAATATGCATAAAGGAGAAAGAAAAAATGAGGAACGAAATGGGCGATAAAATAGCAATGTGGATAAAAAGCGCGGCTGCGGCAATAGGCGGCGCGGCGGCGTACCTTTGGGGGCCGTGGGATGCGCTGATAACGGCGCTGATAGCGCTTGTAGCGATAGACTACGTTACGGGCGTTATATGCGCGGCGGTGAACGGAAAGCTTAACAGCAGCGTTGGCTTCCGCGGGCTTATGAAAAAGGCGTTTATATTCGCGCTGGTAGCCGTTGCCGGCATTGCGGACAGGGTGATACCCGCGGCGAATCAGGCCATACGCGCGGCGGTGATACTGTTTTACACGGCGAACGAGGCCATAAGCATAATGGAAAACGCGGCGGAGCTGGGCCTGCCCGTGCCAAAGCGGCTAAAGGGCATGCTGACCAAGGCGCAGAACGAGAGCGAGGCCGAATAAAACGGCCTTGCCCGCCGGGCGAATGCGGATTATAATTAAGCATATCTATCCCGAAAAAGGAGAAGAACATGCTGCCGCAGGACATAAAAAAGCAATACGACACAAGCCGCGCCCGCGCCGAGGCAGAGGCCGCGCAGCGCAAGCACGCCGCATATACCGCCATGCCGAAACTGAGGCAGATTGACGAGGAGATAAGGCAGGTATCCTTCAACAGGGGGCTGGAGCTGATAAAGGCCGAAAACCGCGACCAAGTAAGAAGGGATACGGCGGAAAAGCTTGCCGCGCTTTACGCGGAGCGGGCGCGGATGCTGAGCGAGCGGGGCATGAGCACGGAGGATCTTCTGCCGCGCTACGCCTGCGAAAAATGCTCCGACACGGGCTACCTTGAAAACGGGGAGCTTTGCCCGTGCGCACGGCTGAAGCTGGCGGGGCGGAAATATTCATCCTCCGGCATAAGCGAAAACGCGGGCTTTGACCGCTTCAACGAAAACATATTCAAGGATGCCGAACAGCTGAAACGCACACGCCGCGCGGCGGAGATTTGCGCCCAATACGCCGAGAATCTTGAAATAGGCGGGGCGAAGGGGCTGCTGCTCATGGGCGAAACGGGCCTTGGCAAAACCTTCCTTATGGACAGCATAGGGCGCGAGGCGATACGGCGCGGCTACAGCGTGAAAAAATACACGGCATATAATTTGATAGACGCGGCGCTGCGCGCGGTCCGCCGGCACGAGACCGGGCCGGAGCTGACGGGGGCGGAGCTGCTGCTGCTGGACGATCTCGGCACGGAGCCGATGATACCGGGCGTTACGATAGAAACGCTTTTTGCCGCCATAAACGAGCGGCAGTTTGCAGGCAAGGCCACGGTAATAGCCACAAACCTTACAAAGAACGAGCTTTTCACCCAATACGGCGAGCGCATATTCTCCCGCCTGTTCGCCTCCCGCGAGTATGCGGCGATAACGCTAAGGGGGAAGGATTTGAGGATGTAGAAACTCCCTCAGCTATGCCGAGGCTTTTGAGCAGATGGCACAATCCGCAGGTGTAAAACGTTGTGGTGTAGCTGTTTATGTCGGAGCCTGGCGTGTAGTCAAATACCCAGGAATACGGATTGGGCGTGCGCGTGCGGCTCCTTTCAGCGCTCTGCTTCAGCTTGGCCTGATATAGCAGCGGCCGCGCAAATGCAAGCATATAAATTTACAGAAGATCCCTGTAATACAGCCCGCCGGTCCTGCGGAAATCGGGCGCCTGCCCGTTTACGAACATGTCGCATATGCGCATGGCTTCCTCCCGCGGTTCGGTGGTAAAGCGCAGCGTTATGAAATCCACGCCGCTGTACGGCTTATCCCCAATGTAAAGCGGCACGCTGTTGAGAAGCTCCGTATATTTTTTATTGCGGCACAGCATTGTGAACCGCTCCTTCTTTTCGTCTATAAGCACGTTTTTGCCCGTGCAGCCGCCGCAGCCGTTTTCGCCTTTGGCGGGGCAGGCGCGCATTTTCATCAGCGCAAGATAGCCGTAGCCTATTATGCCGCGGCGCATATTGCCGCCAAGCCTGCGTATAAGGTTCATTTTCAGTTCAAACGAAACCGTTGCGTCCGCAAGGCCCAGCGATTCAAAAAGCTCAAGCGAGCGGCTGTTGAGTATATTCAGCGAGCTGTCCCCATGCACGCTAAAGCCCATCTCAAGCCCAAGCTGCACCGTGCCCAAATTGTCCGCCGTAACGTGGCGAAGGCCGGCATTTTGCAGCCGAATAAGCTTTTCCCTAAGCCTTGGCATGTCCTCCGGGAAGCAGAGCGCGGGCAGCTCGGCAAAAAGCCTTTCGCCGAAGCGGTCTATCAGTTCCTCGTGCGCAATTATTTCATCCACGCCGAGTATTATCGCCTCCGCAGCGGGATTGTCGAAAAGCTGGGAATAATCCTCAAACCTGAGCCGCAGCGCGGGCGCGTTGGGCGCGGCGTGCGGAAGGGGCGGTGCGGGCACTGCTCCCGTGTTTTTATATGGTTCCCTTGCGGTGCGCTGTGCGGCTATGTCTGCTATCGCTTCGCGGCGCATGGCCTTTAGTGCGGACACGGGCAGTATTGCGTCAGCATCCATGTCAAATTCGGCATGGTCAATGTAGTACGGCGTGCCGCCGGTTTGGCCTATCGCCTTCAGCGCGGATGCTTCGGTAATAGGCTGCGTTTTGGCCCGCTCCGCCGCGGGGCCGTGTGCAGTTACGCTGAATGTGCCGTCCGTCATGAACAGCTCCGCTTCCTGCCCTATGTGTACGCTTAATCTTGCGTAAAGCGGAACTGTCTGCGGTTCGGAAGCATAAAGCGCGGCAAGCTTGGGCAGCACGGCGGAGGCGGACATAACGTCCTCCTTGCTGCGTGCGCCGAACATATCCGCCGTGCGGCGGCCTGTGTAATATCCATCGGTAAAGCCGCTTCGCGAAAACACGGCCTTCAGCGTTTCTATATCCGGCTTTTCGCCGTTTTCTGCCTGACGGCAGGCGGTAACGGCGGCGGCTACGTATTCGGGCCGCTTCATGCGCCCCTCTATTTTCAGCGCGTGTATGCCGCTTTGCATCAGCTCATCCATGTGGCCTATAAGGCACATATCCTTCAGCGAAAGCGTGCGCTCCTTTTTGCCAAGTTTGAAATTAAGCCTGCACGGCTGCGCGCAAAGGCCGCGGTTGCCGCTGCGCCCGCCCAGCATTGCACTTAAATAGCACGCCCCGCTCATGCACATGCAGTGCGCCCCATGCACAAAGCATTCAATCTGTATGGGCGACGCAGCCTGAATTGCGCGTATCTCTTTTGCTGAAAGCTCCCGCGCAAGCACCACCTGCTTAAACCCGAGCTTATCGAGCAGCACCGCGCCTTCGGCATTATGCACGGTTGTCTGCGTGGAAGCATAAAGCGGCAGCTCGGGGTACCGCGCGCGGATAAGGGACATAACGCCCATGTCCTGCACTATCACCGCGTCCGCGTGCGCTTTGGCAATATCGTCAAGTTCAGCAGTCAATGCGGCGAACTCATCGTCCGTAACGAGCGTATTCAGCGTTACAAACACCTTCACCCCGCGCTCGTGGCACTGCGCAACGGCCTCGTCAAGGCTTGTTTCGGCAAAGTTTTCCGCATTGCGCCGCGCGTTGAAGCCCTTCGCCCCAAGGTACACCGCGTCCGCGCCCGTGCGCAGGGCTGCCTTTAGCTGCTCCGCCCCGCCAACCGGCGCCAGTATAAGCGGCCTTTCATATGCGTTCGTGTCCATGCGCTGTGCCTCCCTTTATCAAATCATTACACATACCTTTTTATCTCCACCACCAGCTTGCCCTTTTTGCTTTGGCCCGATACGGCGGAGAATATGAACCTTCCGAACCCGCGCACGGAGATTATGTCCCCCTCTTTTGGCGCAGCGGAAGGGCCCTTTGCAAGCGCGCCGTTCACGAACACGCGCTCCGCCGTGAAAAGCTCCGCCGCATCGCCGCGGGAAAGGCGGAACGCCTGCGCGATCAATGCATCAAGGCGAAGGCTTGATACGCGCACAATGCCCTCCTCCGTGCGGAAAAGCTCACCTTCCGGCACAACCGCGCCCGCGCGGCAGACAACGCTCGTCCGCCCCACGGTTTCAAGCGTATCCGCAAAGTACGGCGCAAGCGGCGCTTCAACAAATGCATAGGCATGCTTGCCGCGCACTATTATGTCGCCTATCTTTTCGCGCTCAACGCCTGTGTGCATAAGCGCGCCCAGGAAGTCGCGGTGGGTAAGGTCGGACGCGAACTTCTCGCTCTTTGGCGCGATTTCTATTATGTCTATCGGGTAGCCTTCCGTGTCGCCTCCCTCCGCGTAGCCAAAGCGCGCCATGCGCCGTTCGCACCCCTCCGCCCCGCCGTAAAGCGAATACGGCGCGGGCAACGTGCGGGCTATGGACGCAAGGGCGGATTGCTCGTTCAGCGAAAGAAACCCGCTGTACAGCAAGCAGCCGCGCCCGTCCGCGCGGCGGGAAAGCTCCGCAAAGCGTTTTTTCAATAATTCCGTATCGTTATTCATGAATGCGTTATTGCTGCTCCCGCTCGAACTCCACCTTATATGCCCCAACCACCTGCTTGCAGGGTATTGCGGCGGCGTTGGTCACAGAGAACATCTGCCGCGGGTAAAGCACCTGCGGCTCGGTCGGAAAAACGGGTACTGATTTGCCCGTGCTTTGGCCGCTTGTGCCGGTCTTTGTTAGCCAGGTAAAGCTGCAATCACAAAATTCCTTGGGGAAGTCTATCTTTTCCGCAGGGCACAGCACATAATCAAGCGCGCGCGGATAATAGCAGCCGGCGTTGTCCTTTTCCGCCGGGCAGCCGCCCTGTATGCCGACCCCCGTGAAGCTTATGCGCAGCATGTCCGTTTCAAACGCAGCGGTTTCGCCCTCCCGTGTGAAGCTCCCATCCACCCATGCGCCTATGTTTATCCAGCCGCGTGTGCCGTCCTGCGCCTCCACGGCGGTGTTGAACTCAACGTATGGCGTGCCGCCGCGTATTTCCGCGTTTATCCTGAGCACGGGCCTTAGCGATTTGAACCCGTGCGGCACCAGCGCGCGGAGCCTATCCTGCTCCACCTCATATGCCATAACGAATTGCTCTATATGCATAGCATCCTCCGCAGATTTTCTTTCCTTTATTATATTGCCCGCGCCGCGTCCGCACAACAGGGAATATTGTTTAGGTACCTTGACAAATTCCGTCAAAGGGTGCAAAATGTCAAGGTACCTAACAATTATACAAAGGAGCGCACTTATGTATTCATATAATGAAAAGGACACCGTGGGCAAGCTTGTTTCCAACTTTTGGAAAATAAGCCGCGTGCTCAGGGATACCTACGACGGGCGCGGCAGCCAGCGGCGCGTGCTCACGGTGCTGCTGAAAAGCGGCGATGTAATAACCCAGTCCGCCATTACCGAGCGGCTGGACATTCAGCCCGGCTCCGCAAGCGAGGTGCTTGCAAAGCTTGAAGCGGCGGGGCTTATACAGCGCACCGCCAACGATAAGGACCGCCGCACCATAAACATATCGCTTACGGAAGAAGGCCGCATCGCCGCGCAGGAAGCCTATGCCAAGCGGGACAAGGTGCGCCATGAGCTGATGAGCAACCTTAACGAAACCGAGCAGGAGGAGCTTTTGAAGCTGCTTGAAAAGCTTACGGCGGACTATTCCGCCCGCTATCCCAAGAAAAGCAGGACGAACGCATAACATGAAGCTGATATTCGAATATATAAAACGCCATTGGATCTCATTTTTGCTCTCCACAATGTTTTTAACGCTGGAAGCTGCGGCGGATCTTTTGCAGCCCACGTTCATGTCCTATATTGTGGATAGGGGCATAAAGAACGCGGACGTTGACCAAATTCTGCATTACGGGCTTATAATGCTCTGCATTGCCGCCGTTGGTGCGGCCGTCCGTTTCGCTTTTGGGCAGACAAGGCGGCGTTTGCCGCCGATTTCCATTCGGAAAATGGCGCTTGCTATTGTGGAAAGGACGAATAGCAAGCAAATCAAGTGGGGCCCCACTTGAGAAAATTGCCGCGCCTGCCCCCTGCTGAACTTGCAGAATAGCAAGCACAGCAGGTGTAGCTACACTCTGCGATTTTTGCAAAATCCAGTTTACTTGCTAACCCCATAAATGGAGTTAGCAAGCAATGCACGGCGGTACCCACTCGTACAAAAACTTGTTGGGCAGCATCCCAAACCCTTTAGCAATTTTAAAGAAATTGGCTGCGCACCGTTGGCGCTGTTCCTCGTAAAAATCGTAATAAGGCAGTTACGACTTTTGCGTTTTTTCCTGCTTAAAACTTTTCTCGCAATCGGCAGTTGGGAAAGTCCCCTCCATAGCCATGGTGCGAAGATAGGCACTAAGATTATCCGTGCCAGACTCTATCATTCGCTGCTTGATGGCAGCAAGCTCTTTTTCGTCTACAAAGAATTTGACCTGTATCGGTCGCTTACGATTTCTGTTATCCGGCATAAAAATTCCTCACTTGCTTGTTCTATAAAATACAAAGCAGCTCAGATAGCTTCTTGATCTGATAATCCACAATCCCTTCACCGAACTCTGCACCTTGATATTTTGCAAGCCCGTTCTTAATCCAAACAGTTTTCATACCCAGTGCTTTGGCAGGGATCATATCATTGTCCAGCCGATCACCGACCATCACGCTTTTCTCGGCACAGCACCCTGCGATTTCAAATGCTCTTTCAAAAATTTTCTTGTTCGGTTTGGCATATCCGATTTCTGCGGATGCAGCAATCACGCCAAAGAACTTCCGTAAGCCCCAAAGCTCTAGGCGTTCGGCTGTTCCAGAACTCTGATTTGCGATAATCCCAAGTTGATACCCTTTACCACAGAGAGCAGCCAGTGTGTTGTGTGCATCTGAGTAGGGAACTTCATCTTCCGGGTGCCACGGCGTTTTCGTTAATTCAAAATGCTTGATCGCGACAGAATTGCCATCAAGACCTTGCTTTGCAAAAGCAATACGGGCATTGTCAAATTCCTGAAAGGTGATACTGGTGCCGGAAATCATATCTCGTATCCGATGATCGTAGGCGGCTGCTTCATCAACGAGTGTCGAGCCGACGTCAAAGAAAATCCACTGGGCCATGTGAAATCCCCTTTGCTTGTACTAGTTCATGTTCCAGCACATCTGCAAAGCGCTGTATCGGCACTGCAAGTGTTTCTGCATAGTCAAAGGTCAGTTTATCCTCCTTATATTTCAGCGGATTTCTGCGAACCTTTAACGCATATTGCATTGCGTCTGCATCGGGGCAAAGATTATTTTCCAATGCCCATTCTGCGGCGGCGGTCTTTGCGATAATTCTGCCGGTGCGAAGGGTATAAATGCACCGTGCAATATCCAGCAGCCAGCCAAATGTGTAGAAGCTCCGTCCGGTGCTCTGTGCATATTGTCTGATTGTTTCATAGTGGTGTTTCACATCGGCATACAGCTCTTTGAAAGCGGGATAATTCAAGTTGTTTCTAATATCCGCCCCATACAAAAGAACGCTGCTCTCGACCAGCTCTGCCATGCAAAAGCTGTCAAACACATAACGGTCGGTAACTCTTTCTCCGCTGGTTCCCCAATATACGACCCGGTCAGACGCACCTGAGAGGAACGCATCTAACGTGAGCATACCGCCTTCAAAGGAACGGTAATAGAGGTTGCCCGGCTCATCTGCAAGCATCGCTTGCCGAAGTCCCACAAGCGATTGTGCCTGTCCCTCACTCATTTGGCTATCCGTCAGAACGAGAATATCAATATCACTCCATCCCAATTTGAAATCATCTAGGACGGATGAGCCATACAAATAAATCGACGGCTTAACATCTGAAAGAATACTGCTGATTTCGCGAACCATCTTATCTATTGCACGTTGCACAACATTTCGCCTCCATTCATTCCAGTCTGTCCGAAGGAATAACTTGTTGACCGCTGTCCATATTGGACACAAAAGACAATAAATTCTCCCTCCGGCAAACCTCTCGCCCGCCTGTGTGTACACACATTATATCACAAAGATAGCTGCGTTTTCAATAGGACTCGCAGAAGTTATCATCCTAATAATGTAACTTTTCTGTGAGCATAAGCCGATTTGACGGTTTTTACGTTGCCAGCCATACTCAGCATTGAAATACCCACCTATCGGTTTTACCGTTTTGTGGGGTTATTAGCACAATCGCAAATATTCATGCTCATCAGGGAACGATATTCATCATAGCGTGATTTGCTGTTTCGTGGGGGTTTACCACGAGAATGACAACTACTTCGCCCGTTTCACTATCCTTGTCTTACAGAGCAGAAAACAAGCGTTTTTCGACCCTTAAACACACAAAAACAGGCGGCATCCAACCAATGTTGAATGTCGCCTGTTTTGTCCATTCCTGTCTGACAGATGCCGATTTCGTAATTTTCTCAAATTACTGTCTTATCGGCACACGCCGCATCGCGTCCCCTTGTTTATGCCAAAAGTTTATAAGATGCGTTGTAGGGGCCGTCATTGGCGGCCCGCTAAGACTGTATAAGAGTTTGTAAGGAACGCCAAAAGGCACCACCATTTATGGGGGAGCTGTCTGTGAACGACAGTGAACAGACTGAGGGGGGAATATCTCGCGGCACTTGGCATCTTTAAGCCATTCCCCTTTCGTCACGGCTATGCCGCGACACTTTCCCCGTAAACGGGGACAGCTTTTGGTTAGCGGTAACCGCCAAACGCCTCCCTCACATGGAGAACTGGCAAACCAAAGGTTTGACTGAGGGAGTAAACAGTCAATACCCGCTAAAATTTTGCCAAAAATAATGCGATTATATATTGACAATAATTTTAACCACTGCTAAAATTAAATCCGGAAACGATACCGGAAACGTTGCCGGGTACGGTTCCACTGGTTGAAGAGCAGTAAGCACGGAAGAGAGATGTAAGGTATGGTTGCGCGCATGACGATAAAGGAGATAGCCCGGCTTTCAGGCGTGGGTGTTAGCACCGTATCGCGCGTACTGAACAAGCGGCCGGACGTGAACGAGGATACCCGCGGGCGCGTTATGGAAGTGATAGAGCGTTACGGCTACGAGCCGAACAGCAACGCAAAGCACCTGAAGCAGCTTTCCACCGACTGCGTTGCGGTAATAGTGCGCGGGCGGAACAACCTTTTCTTCTCCGGCATACTGGAGCTGCTGCAAAAGCGGATAGAGGCCGCAGGGCTCAGGTTTTTGCCCCATTATATAGACGAAAACGATGACGAAGCCGCTGCTGCCCTTCGCGTATACGCGGAGCGCAAGGTGCGCGGGATAATATTCATGGGCGGATGCCATACGGATAACGGCGCAATGCTTAGCCGCCTGCCCATCCCCTGCGTATACTCAACCGTTAACGCGGCGGAAGGCTACGCGCCCAACGTATCAAGCGTGAGCGTGGACGATAGGCAGGGCGCGAAGAAAGCGATTGATTACCTTTTCGACTGCGGGCACGAGAACATGGTGATTCTCAGCGGCGAAACGCAGGGCTGCAACATGGCGCATCAAAGGTATTTGGGCGTGCTGGACAGCTTTAAGGAGCACGGCAAAACGCTTGAAAGCAGCCGCGTACTTGTTTCACCGTTCTCCTTCTCCTGCGCATATGAAAGGATAAAGGAGTACACAGGCCCCGACTATACGGCGATATTCGCCATGTCCGACACAATGGCCATAGGCGCGGCAAGGGCGCTTATGGATTCCGGCAAAAGGGTGCCGGATGACGTATCGGTGATAGGATACGATGGAATTGAGCTTGCGCAGTATTATCACCCCGCGCTTGCCACCATGCGCCAGCCGCAGCAGGAGCTTGCGGACAGGAGCGTTGAGCTGCTGCTTGAAAGCATGGATACGGACTGCGCACCGAAGCACATTCAGCTTGAGACGGAGCTGATACAGGGCGCGAGCGTAAAGCATATAAGTTAAACACGGCATAAGGCGCAAAACGCGCTTTAGCATAAACAAGAACAAATTTATTTTAGGAGGAAACTACAATGAAGAAGGTTCTGGCTATCGTATTGATGCTGACCATGGTGCTTTCCGTGGTGGGTTGCCAGGCAAACGGCAATAACGACGTTAAGCCCACTCAGGCTCCCGAGGCGAGCGCCGTGCCCGCCACCACCGAGCCGACCGCGGCTCCTGTGGACTCCACCGAACCCGCCGAGGCGAAGGGCTCCGTGTATTACCTCAACTTCAAGCCCGAGGCCGATGCGGCCTGGCAGGCGCTGGCTAAGGAATATACCGAGCTGACCGGCGTACCCGTGCAGGTTGTTACCGCCGCAAGCGGCACCTATGAGGAAACCCTCACCGCCGAAATGGACAAGAGCAGCATGCCTACCCTGTTCCAGTGCGGCAACAAAGCAAGCCTTGCCACTTGGGGCGACTATTGCCTGGATCTGAAGGACACCGATGTTTATAAGGAAATGAACACCGACGACTTCAACCTTTTCGGCGAGAACGGCGAAGTTTACTGCATCGCTTATTGCTATGAGTCCTATGGTCTTATAGTCAACAAGGCCCTGCTTGAAAAGGCCGGCCATCAGGTAAGCGAAATCACCAACTTTGAAACTCTTAAGGCTGTTGTTGAGGACATCACCGCCCGCAAGGACGAACTCGGCTTCTCCGCGTTCTCCAGCGCAGGTCTGGACAGCTCCTCCTCTTGGCGCTTCAGCGGCCATCTGACCAACCTGCCCCTGTTCTATGAGTTCCGTGACGACAACGTAACCTCCCAGCCCGCCACCGTTACCGGCAAGTATCTTGACAACTTCAAGAACATCTGGGATCTTTACATCAACAACAGCACCTGCGCGCCCAGCGATCTGCCCAGCAAGACCGCCGGCGATTCCGAGGCTGAATTTGCTCAGGGTAAGGCCGTGTTCTTCCAGAACGGTTCCTGGGAATACAACACCCTGGTAAACGACCTTGGCATGAACAAGGACGATCTGACCATGATCCCCATCTACTGCGGTGTAGAGGGTGAAGAAAAGGCCGGCCTGTGCTCCGGCACCGAAAACTGCTGGGCCGTTAACAGCAAGGCCAGCGAGGATGATATCCAGGCTACTCTGGACTTCATGTACTGGGTAGTAACCAGCGAGAGCGGCACCAAGATGATGGCTGACGAGTTCGGCCCCTGCCCGTTCAAGAGCGCTGCCGAGCCCGAGAACGTGTTCTGCAAGGCCGCTGCGGATTACGCTGCCGCCGGCAACTACACCGTAACTTGGGACTTCACTTACACCCCCAACGTGGAAACCTGGCGTGACGGCATCGTTGCCGCTCTGACCCAGTACTCCGCCGGCACCGGCTCCTGGGACGATCTGGTAAACGCCTACGTCAACGGCTGGGCCGTACAGTATCAGAATCAGTAATCTAATCCATATCAACTTCTTTCTGGGCGGGCATTTGCCCGCCCAGTCCTGAACCGGAGGAAAATTTCATTTCTTCGGCTGAGGACTGGAAAAAGCGCACAAAATTATGTATAATCAAAAATAAGGCGGCTCGCCTTATTTCGCTTAATATAAAGGAGGTTTGTATGGGACAAAAAAAGCCGAAAAAGCGGCACAGTCTGGCCGTGAACGGCAATATGCTCAGCGGCACCATACGCAAATGGTTCCCGCTGTTTTTGCTGCCTACCGTGGCCGCGTTTGCAATCGGATTCGTATACCCGTTCATAAAGGGCATATACCTTTCCTTCTGCAATTTCAAAACCACCAGCAACGCAAAATTCGTTGGCCTTGATAACTATATAAAGGCCCTGAGCGATTCCTCCTTTATGCACTCGTTTTGGTTTACGGCGCTGTTCGCAATAGTGTCGCTTGTACTGATAAACGTTATTGCCTTTGCTGTGGCCTATGCGCTTACCCGCGGCATAAAAGGTTCAAACATATTCCGCACCGTGTTCTTCATGCCCAATCTTATCGGCGGCATAGTGCTGGGCTATATTTGGTCCATGATATTCGATGGCATACTAAGCCGCTACGGCACCAGCATTCTGCTGGACAGCACGCTTGGCTTCTGGGGCTTGATAATACTTATGTGCTGGCAGCAGATAGGCTACATGATGATAATATACATCGCGGGATTGCAAAGCGTGCCGGAGGAGCTGATAGAGGCCGCAAAGATAGACGGCGCAAACGGCTGGCAGACGCTTTTCCATGTCACCATTCCATGCGTTATGCCGTCCATAACAATATGCACGTTCCTTTCCCTTACGAACGGCTTCAAGCTGTTTGATCAGAACATGGCGCTGAACGGCGGCCAGCCCTTTGAGTTCCTTGCCGACGGCAACGTGATAAAGACCACGGAAATGCTGGCGCTGAACATATATAATACATTCTATCAAAACTCCAATTCCCGCGGCGTGGGCCAGGCAAAGGCGGTAATATTCTTCCTGCTGGTTGCCGCGCTTGGGCTTATTCAGCTTAATGCAACGCGCAAAAAGGAGGTGCAGCAGTAATGAACCGCTCTGTATTCAGAAACAGTAAAAAGAGCAAAACCTTCCTTACCATACTGTTTGCGGTAATAAGCATAATATACATTCTGCCGATAGTTACCGTGCTTATCAACTCCTTCAAGGCGAACGCATACATAAATACGGAAACGTTTGCCCTGCCCACCGAGGAATCCTACGTTGGGCTTGATAACTACATCAAGGGCATGAATTACGGCAACTACCCCTTCTTTAAGGCGGTTGGCTACAGCCTTGTTATAACCATATTCTCAACCGCGCTCATACTCATCTGCACGTCCATGGCCGCGTGGTACATAACCCGCGTGAACAGCCGCTTCTGCAAGCTGGTGTATCTCATGTGCGTGTTCTCGATGGTTGTGCCGTTCCAAATGGTCATGTTCACGCTCGCCAAAACTGCGGACAGCGTGCATATACCGTATTACAGCTTCCTGAGCCGCTCGCTTGAATCGGTCGGCCTTAACACCCCTTGGACAATACCCATAATTTACCTTGGCTTCGGCGCGGGGCTTGCGGTGTTCATGTTTGCGGGGTTCGTAAAGTCATTGCCGGTGGAAATAGAAGAAGCGGCGGCCATAGACGGCTGCGGCCCGTTCCGCACGTTTTTCATGGTGGTGCTGCCCATGCTCAAGCCCACGCTGATAAGCGTTGGCGTGCTTGAAATAATGTGGATATGGAACGACTATCTGCTGCCGTATCTGGTGCTTGACCGCACGAAGTACATGACCATACCCATATTGATACAGTATCAAAAAGGCAGCTACGGCGCGGTGGATTTAGGCGTTACAATGGCGCTGATACTGCTGAGCATTGTGCCCATAATCATATTCTATCTCACCTGCCAGAGGCACATAATAAAGGGCGTTGCAGCCGGCGCGGTGAAGGGCTAAAAAGCATAATTAAGTTAAAAAAGGAGCGTGGGGGCGCTCCTTTTTGTGTACAGTATAATGCCATGTACCGTACCCAAAAGGCTCCCCGGCCGGGGAGCTGGCTATGAGCGTTAGCGAATAGGCTGAGGGAGTTAAACAAACGAAGAGCTGCAAGCTTCTTTATAATTCTTTTTTGCCAAGGGGCCAGGGGAGATTTCGATTTCTCCCCTTAGGCCCCCTGGCGACCCCCGTAACCCCTTTGAAACGATCGCTCCGCGAGGGGTACGGCACTGTACACCGTGTTTGCACTGCACCAAAAGGCGCCACCATTCATGGGGGAGCTGCTGAGCGTAAGCGAAGCTGAGGGGGAACATCTCGCAGAACTCGGCATCCCCGAGCCGTTCCCCTTTCGGCACTTCGTGCCACTTTCCCCGTAAACGGGGACAGCTTTTGGCTAGAGTTTGCACCATACCCAAAGGCTCCCTCTTCGAGGGAGCTGGCTATGAGCGTAAGCGAATAGACTGAGGGAGTTAAAGTCCCCATGCATACATTCCTTTACCGGTTAAAGTATATAATATATAATATTGCGGCGTAAATGTAAACTTTATATTGACATCGACATATTGACTATGTATAATCTGTATAATTAGTTGTCGGATAAGATGTCAAATGTGCATCTTATTGTCGGACAACTTATAAATTTTTTATTATACTATATCGGAGGTATCAGGCATGGAATCCACGTCGAAGCTGAGCAAAAAATACGGTCTATTTATGGCTATCTGCATGGTAGTAGGCATCGTTATAGGCTCGGGCGTATTCTTTAAGGCGCAGACCATATTGCAAAAGACCGACGGCGATCTTCCACTGGGCATACTGGCGTGGATAATCGGCGGCGTTATAATGCTGGTGTGCATACTGGCGTTCGCCATGATGGCGCAGAAATACATTAAGGTGAACGGCATAGTTGACTATGCCGAGGCCACGGTAGGCGGCAAGTACGGCTACTATGTGGGCTGGTTCATGAGCACCATTTATTACCCCACGCTCACCAGCGTTCTCAGCTGGCTCAGCGCGCGCTATACCCTCGTTTTCATCACGTCCTGCTGGCCCGATTTCCCGCTCATAATCCCTGCGGCCGAAGGCGGCTGCGTGATAGGGCCGGAGTGCATTGCGCTGATGATGTTCTATATGTGCTGCGCGTATTTCGTGAACGCAATCTCCCCCAAGCTTGCCGGCAAGATTCAGACTTCCGCCACCGTGATAAAGCTTATACCTCTCGGGCTCATGGCTGTTGTTGGCATAATAGTCGGCCTTGTCAGCCCCACGCACATGCTGGTGAACAACTTTGCCGCGGCAAAGGATCTTCTCCCCGGCGATGCAAGCACAAGCTCCCTGCTGCTCAGCGCCGTTTGCGCAACGGCCTTTGCATACGAAGGCTGGATAATTGCAACCAGCATAAATTCCGAACTGAAGGACGCCGAGCGCAACCTGCCTAAGGCGCTCGTAATCGGCGGCATAATCATAATTTCAGTATACATTGCGTACTACGTGGGCGTTGCTGGCGGCGCAACGGTAGAAACCCTTATGACGGACGGCGCAACCACCGCCTTCACCAACATATTCGGCAACGTGCTTGGCAACATACTTAACCTGTTCATAGCCATTTCCTGCATAGGCACCATGAACGGCCTTATGCTGGGCTGCACGCGCGGCATGTACGCGCTGGCTGTGCGCGGCGAAGGCCCCCGTCCGGAGGTGTTTGCCCAGGTTGACCCCGAAACCAACATGCCTAACAACGCTTCCATATTCGCGCTGCTTATTACCGGCTTCTGGGGTATGTATTTCTATCTTGCCTGCCTTGCGGGAACGTGGAGCGGCCCCTTCGTGTTCGATTCCTCGGAGCTGCCCATAATCACCATATACCTTCTCTATATCCCCATTTTCATAGCATGGATGAAGAAGGAGAAGGACGAAAAGGCATTCCGTCGCTTCGTACTGCCTGCGCTTGGCATAATATGCAGCCTGTTCATGGTGTATGCCTGCATAGTAGGCCACGGCATGGAGAACGTGTGGTATTTGATAGTATTCGCGGCATTCATGTTCGTTGGCTGGCTGCTGAACCGCAAGAATAAGAAAAACAAACTCAACTGATAACCAATCGCTTTGCCATTAGCGAAACAAAAAGCCCCGGCGGGAATCCCTGCCGGGGTAGTTTTTTACTCTCTGTTTACGAACACATCGTCAAGCTCAAGCGGGTCAACGTAGCCGCAGTCGGGGTCGAAGTCCTCCTGTAATTCGTGGCTGACAACGGTATAGGCGTTGCCGTCGGGATAGATGAATTTCACCGTGTACCCGCCGCCGTCGGACGGGTCGCATTCGTATTTGTATATATCCTTGCCGTCCGTTATGGTTTGCTCCGCCTTGTCCACCGTGTACGTAACGCCCTTTGAATAAACGGTGTATACCTGACTGGCTTTGCACCCCGCAAAAAGCAATATCGCCGCGAATATCAGGGCGAATATTGCCGTTGTTCTTTTCACGTCAATGTCCTCCTCATTCTTTTTGCGCCTTCATCGCCGCGCGCACGGTGTGCATCAGCAGCACCGCCGTCGTCAGCGCGCCCACCCCGCCGGGCACGGGGGTATATGCCGCGGCCTTTTGGCAGGCCTCGGCTGAAGCATCGCCGCAAAGCCTGCCGTTCACGGTGTTTATGCCAACGTCTATAAGTATGCTCCGCTCCGCAACCATGTCCGCCGTTATCATCTCCGGCTTTCCCACGCTGGCTATAATTATGTCTGCATTCAGCGTATGCGCGGCAAGGTTCCGCGTCGCTGTGTGGCAAACGGTGACCGTTGCGTTTTTGCCGAGCAGCATCATCCCAAGCGGCTTGCCCACAACATTGCTGCGGCCTATTATGCATACGTTTTTGCCGCCAAGGTCTATTTCATAATGCTCAATAAGCCTTATCACGGCCTCCGCCGTGCATGGGGCGAAGCAGTCCCGCCCGCCCATAAGCAGACCCGCGCTCAGCGGGTTTGCGCCGTCCGCGTCCTTTTCTGCCGGTATCAGCGTGCGCAGCCTGTCCGCGTCAAGGTGCTTAGGCAGGGGCATAAATAGCAATATGCCGTGCACGGAATCGTCCGCGGCAAGCTTCGCTATGGCTTCTTCGGCTTCTTCCTGCGTGCAGTCCGCGCTCAGGCAAATGCTTTCCACCTTTGCGCCCGCCGCGTCAAAGCGCTTCCTTATGCCGCGCTCGTATGCCGCGTCCGCCGCGTCGTCGCCTATGCGCACAACGCCAAGGCACGGCGCTATGCCGCGCTCGATAAGCTCGGCTGTCTGCCGCATTGCATCTGTGCATATCGCGCTTGCCGCTTCCGCCCCGCGAAGCTCCCGCATGGGTTTATTCCTCCGTTTGTTTCAATATGGCCGCATATATATCGCCGCCCATGCTTTCGCATTCGGCAAGTATCCCTTCGCCCTTGGCGCGTATCTCACGCGCCTTTTCCGCGTCCGCAATGCCGCCAAGGTTAATAAGTATGTTCAGCCATGCGCCGCGTGCGCAGCTTACCAGGTTCAGCGCCGCAACGCCAATATCGCTTGCGCAGTTGGTGTTGCTTTTGCCTATAAGCATCTTCGCAAGCTCCAGCCCGTCGTGCGCGCGGTACAGCGTATCGAGCGGAACCATCGTTGCGCCGAGCGTAGCTTCCGCAATGGCGGTCTTGCGCGCGGCCTTATCCTCGTCCGTGTCCTTCGGCAGCTTGAACGCGGCGGAAACGCGGTTGAACGCCTCCGTATCCTCGTCTATCAGCGCGCACATGCGCTCCGACAGCATCCGTGCCTGCTCGTAAACGTCGCGGCAAAGCTCCTGATGCTCCTCGTATTTCTTTTTGCCGAGCGTCAGCGCCGCAACCATTGCGCACAGCCCCGCTCCCTGCGCGCCGCAAAGGGCGCTTGCGCTGCCGCCGCCGGGCGCGGGCGCGTCGCTTGCAAGCAGGTCTATATAATCGTTAATCTTCATTTCGCTAAGCATAAATGTTCTCTCCTTCGGCACAAGGCCTTATCAGATTATTATATATTATTTTTGACTATCGCGCCATTCTTAATTACCGTGCCCGCAAGATTGCTGCCCATGCGGTAGCAAAGCATTTCCATATCCTCTGCGTTCCATATCACCATGTCCGCCTGCTTGCCGGGCTCTATCGTGCCGGTGCTCCCGCCGCGGTTCACGGCGCACGCGGCGTTTACGGTAACGGAGGAAAGTATCTCCTCCGGCGTCATGCGGTATTTAAGATACGCCATTGTCATGCAAAGGCCAATGTTGAGCGAAGGGCAGCTGCCGGGGTTGAAGTCCGTAGCAACCGCAACGGGTATGCCGTGGGCTATCATATCCCGTGCGCGCGCAAAGAATTTGTTCAGATAAAGCGAGGTGCAGGGCAAAAGCGCCGCTATGACTCCGCCGCGGGCTAAGGCCTCCATACCGCGCTCGCCCGTGGCGATAAGATGCTCCGCGCTCACCGCGCCAAGCTCGCCCGCAAGCTGACTGCCGCCAAGCTCGTCTATCTCGTCGGCGTGTATCTTCAGCCCAAAGCCCATTTCCCGCGCGGCGGTGAGCAGCCTTCGGCTTTCCTCAACGCCGAACACACCCGTTTCAAGGAAAACGTCGCAGAATTCCGCCAAGCCTTGGCGCTTTATTTCGGGCAGCATATCGCTTATTATAAAGTCTATATATTCGCCGCTTTTCCCCCTGTATTCTTCGGGTATGGCGTGCGCGCCAAGGTACGTAGCCACAGCATCCATCGGATGGGCTTCATTCAGCCTTTTTATGACCCTAAGCTGCTTCAGCTCCGTTTCCTTATCCAGTCCATAGCCGCTTTTCAGCTCAGCGGTCGTAACGCCCTGCGCAAGCATTTCGTCAAGGAAGGCGCGGCTCTTTTCAAAAAGCTCCTCCTCGCTTGCCTTTCGCGTTGCGCGCACGGTGGAAAGTATGCCGCCGCCCGCGCGCAGTATGTCAAGATAGCCTGCGCCTTTAAGCTTTAACGGAATTTCGTTCTGCCGCCAGCCGCCGAACACAAGGTGGGTATGCGCGTCTATAAGCCCGGGCGTAACAAGGCGGCCCTGCGCATCTATGGTTTGCGTATCCGCGCCCACCTCCGGCAGGGCGCCGTTTTCGTACACGGCCCTTATAATGCCGCCTTCGCACAGCACCGCGGCGTTGTGATATTTCCTGTTTTCGCCCTGGGCAGCCCCCGCGTGGGGGAAGCTGCCCAAAGGGGTTTGCAGCGTGCCTATGTTATGAATAAGTGTAGGCATGGTCGCTCCTTTTTACTGAATGTAGTTTTCAAGCACCTGCTTATCCGCATTGAAGTTTTCTATTTGCAGATAATATTCCGCGCAGTCCACCAGCGCGCGCATGGGCGTAAGGCCGATTATCTCCGTGCCTATAACATGCACGCCGTAACGCGCCGCCTCAAAGCGAACCATTTCAAGTACGCGATAAAGCGGGGTGCGGGTAAAGTCGGTCATGTTTATTGAAACCTGGGCAATGTTCCTGTCCTCAAGCATTATGCCCAGCGCCTTTACGCAGTCCAGCCCGCCGGAGGAGCGACGGATTATCTTTGCAATTTTGCTTGCAACGGATACGTCGCTTGTTGAAAGGTTTATATTGAACGCAACAAGCGGCATACGGCAGCCGACCGCAACCACGCCCGCCGTGGGGTTGATGCGCCTGCCGCCGAAGTCCGGCGCCCATTCGTCCTGCTGCACCTTTTCCGCCATGCCCTCAAACTGGCCCTTGCGTATTGCGGCAAGGTTGGTGCGGTTGGGTGCGGAGGCGCTGTCCTCATAAAGGAAAACGGGAATGTCCGCCTCAATGCAAACGCGCTCGCCCAGCTTTTTGGAAAGCTCAACGGTTTCTTCCTTGCTTATGCCGCGAATGGGGATAAGCGGAATAACGTCCACCGCGCCCATGCGGGGATGCTCGCCCGTGTGCTTTGTAAGGTCAATAAGCTCCGCCGCCTTTTTGGCAAGCTTCACCGCCGCGTCAACAACCGCGTTCGGTTCGCCCATGAAGGTTATAACGGAGCGGTTGTGGCTTTCGTCGCTGGAATAATCAAGCAGCATTACGTTTGGCGTGGAGCGGACCTCGTTCACCACGGCCTCTATAACGTCCTTCCTTCTGCCTTCGCTTATATTGGGTACGCATTCAACTATTCTTTCCATTGTTTTGCTGTCCTTTCGGGTTTATTTGTTCATTTTATCGGCAACGGCCTTTTCGATTATGCCGTCGTTAACAATATAGGGTATTGTTATATGGCCTTCGTTCGCGCGGCGGGCATTGTAATCCATTGCCGTTTCCATGCCGTGGGCATTGCGCGCCCAGCTCCGCCTTGCAACGCCGCCCATAACGTCCCAGCTCATGGCAGAGCGGATTATGCCATCCACCCTTTCGCTGCCGTCCAGCACCAGCCCGAAGCCGCCGTTTATGGCCTTGCCTATGCCTACGCCGCCGCCGTTATGCAGCGCGCAAAGGCTCATGCCGCGCGCTGCGTTGCCCGCAAAGCACTGCACCGCCATATCCGCCATAACGTTTGAACCGTCCTTAATATTGCTGGTTTCGCGGAAGGGCGAATCGGTGCCGGAAACGTCGTGATGGTCGCGCCCAAGCATTACGGGGCCTATTTCGCCGTTTCGCACCATTTCGTTGAATTTAAGCGCAATGCGCATCCTGCCAAGCTCATCCTGATAAAGTATCCTTGCCTGCGTGCCTACAACAAGCCCGTTCTTCTTCGCGTCGCGTATCCAAATATAGTTGTCCCTATCCTGGAAGCGGCGGTTGGGGTCAATGCAGCTCATCGCGGCGACGTCGGTTTTGTCAAGGTCGCTCGCCTTGCCCGAAAGGCAAACCCAGCGGAAGGGCCCGTAGCCGTAATCGAACAGCTCCGGCCCCATTATATCCTCAACGTAGGAGGGGAATATGAAGCCGTCCTTTTCGTCTGTTCCGTTTTTGGATATTTCCTTAACGCCGCTGTCGTACACGGCCTTCATGAAGCTGTTGCCGTAATCGAAGAAATACGTTCCGCGCGCGCAGAGCGCCTGTATCGCATGGAAATGGCGGTGCAGCGATTCATCAACCAACTTTATAAACCTGTCCCTGTCCGTATGCAGCATTTCCGTGCGCTGCTCAAACGTAAGCGCAACGGGGCAGTAGCCGCCCTCGTAGGCATTGTGGCAGGAGGTTTGGTCGCTCAAAAGGTCAATGTGTATGTCGTTCTTTACGGCGTATTCAAGCAAATCCACTATGTTGCCGTGATATGCTATGGAAAGCCCCTGCTGCGCTTCAAGCGCGGCCTTGGCCCAGCGGAACACCTCGTCAAGGCTTCCGCTTACCTTATCCACCCAGCCCTGGTCAAGCCTTGTCTTTATGCGGCTGTAATCAACCTCCGCAAATACGCCCACGGCGTTTGCTATGTTCGCCGCCTTGGGCTGCGCGCCGCTCATGCCGCCAAGGCCGCTGGATACGAACATATGCCCGTGCAGATCGTCCGTTTCCGCAATGCCCAGGAATTTGCGCCCCGCGCCGAGTATTGTATTGAACGTGCCGTGCACTATGCCCTGCGGCCCAATGTACATCCAGCCGCCGGCGGTCATCTGCCCGTAATTGGCAACGCCCATTTCTTCGGCCACTTCCCAGTCGTGCGCGTTATCGAACATGCCCACCATAAGCGCGTTTGTTATTATTACGCGCGGCGCCTCCGGGCGGGAGGGGAACAGCCCCAGCGGATGGCCGGATTCCACAACAAGCGTTTGGTTTTCGGTAAGCTGCTCAAGGTATTTCTTTATGAGCCTATACTGGAGCCAATTCTGGCAAACGCTGCCCGTTTCGCCGTATGTTACCAGTTCGTATGGATAAAGGGCAATCTCAAAATCAAGGTTATTGTCCATCATCACCTGGAACGCCTTGCCCTCTATGCAGTTGCCCCTGTATTCGTCTATGGGCTTACCGTAAATGCGTCCCTCGGGGCGGAAGCGGTATGCGTAAATGCGCCCGCGCGTAACAAGCTCCTCCATAAATTCCGGCGCAAGCTCCGCGTGCAGCTCCTCCGGAACGTATCTCAGCGCGTTCCTCAGCGCGGTTTCGGCCTGCGCCTTTGTAAGGCGGAAGCCCCTATCAGGCGCGCGGCGTATGTCTTCAACAAATTTGGGGTATTCCGGCAGAGCATTGTCCAGCCTTATGGTCATTGCGTTCTTTATTGCTGTGTTGTCCATTTTGCTTCCTCCTGTTTATTATCAGTTAAGTTCGCCGCATACGCTTTGGGCAGCGCGTACTATTGCGCCGCTGCGCACCAGCTTTTCAACCGCGTTAAGCCGCGGATACATAACAACGTCGTCCTCTATCGGCTCCACAACCCTGCGCATTTCGTCCCAAACGGCCTTTGTTGCGGGAGCAAGCTTTGCTTCGCCCCGCATATGCAGCGCCTGAAACGCGGCAAAAAGCTCAATGGCTATAACCTTTTCGGCATTGTCCAGTATCATGCCCGCCTTGCGCGCGGCGGTGGTTCCCATGCTTACATGGTCCTCCTGATTGGCGCTTGAGGGAATTGAATCAACGCTTGCGGGATGCGCATAAACCTTGTTTTCGCTAACCATGCTTGCGGCGGAATACTGCGCTATCATAAAGCCGGAATTGAGGCCGCCGTTTTGGGTAAGGAATGCGGGCAGGCCGTTTGAAAGCTGCGGATTGACCATGCGCTCAAGCCTTCTTTCCGATACGTTTGCGTATTCGCTCAGCGCAATGCCGAGAAAATCGAACGCAAGCGCCATGGGCTGGCCGTGGAAGTTGCCGCCGGATATGGCGTCGTCATCATCGGGGAAAATTATCGGGTTATCCGTAACGGCGTTTATTTCCCGGGAAACTGCCGCGCGGACGTATTCTATCGCGTCGCGGCTCGCGCCGTGTATCTGCGGCACGCAGCGGATTGAGTATGCGTCCTGGACCTTGCCCTGCTGCACGGCGGCGCAAAGGCCACTGCCGTCTATCAGCTTTCTTATGTTTGCGGCGCAGTCCATCTGCCCCTTATGCCCGCGCAGCTCATGCACCTTCGCGTCGAACGCCTTGGTTATGCCAAGCTGTGCCTCCGTTGTCATTGCGGCGGCAATATCGGCGGTTTTTGCAAGCTGCATCGCGCCGTAAAGCGTATGCAGTCCCGTGCTTGTCATAACCTGCGTGCCGTTTATCAGCGCAAGCCCTTCCTTTGCGGCAAGCTCCACCGTGGGTATGCCCGCCCGCGCCATGGCGTCCGCGCCGCTCATGCGCTCACCGTTATACACGGCCTCGCCTTCGCCTATCATAACCAGCACCATGTGCGCAAGGGGCGCAAGGTCTCCGCTCGCGCCAAGGCTGCCCTTTTGCGGTATTATGGGATGCACGCGCGCGTTGAGCATAGCTATAAGCGTTTCAACGGTGCTCCTGCGTATGCCGGAATTGCCGCGGCAGAGCGCATTGCATCTTAAAAGCATTATGCCGCGCGTAATATCTTCGGCAAACGGTTCGCCCATGCCGCATGCGTGGGACACTATAAGGTTCCTTTGCAGCGTTGCCGTATCGTGGATGGAGATATACTTATCCTGAAATTTGCCAAAGCCCGTAGTAAGGCCGTAAATAGCCGCGCCGCTCGTCACCTTTTCTTCAACGTAGGCGCGGGCCTTATCCATAGGCGCCTTGGCTTCCTCCGCTATTTTTACTTCCTCGTAACCCCGCGTGACCCTTATAACCTGCTCTATGGTAAGGTCGCGCCCGTTCAGGCTTATCATAATAAAAACACCCCTTTCAAATATCTATGTTCCGGTTGAAATGCTGCGTACAAATTGGTATATTATAATTATAGGATATAGGCACAGATATAGCAATTTATGCGGCGAATAATGTACCAATACGGTTTGCACAGCACTCCACAGCATGGATTGGTACTGCGCCGCGCGACGGATAGTGTACCACTTTGGGAGGGAACATGATAACGATAGACTTTTCGCAGAAAACGCCAATATATAAACAGCTTGTGGAGCAGCTTACGCGCATGATAAAAAGCGGGGAATTAAAGCCCGGGGACAAGCTGCCCACGGAGCGGGACTTGGCAGAGAAGCTGTGCATAGCGCGCGGCACGGTGAAAAAGGCTTATAAGGAGCTGAGCGACAACAACATAATAGAGGTGATACACGGCAGCGGCAGCTATGTTTATAACGAGCGCGAAACAATAGACCTTGACGCGCGAAGGAAGGCCGCGGAGCTGATGGAGCAAACATACGACCGCATGGCGGCGATGGGGCTGAGCCATAAGGAAATTGGCACGCTGCTGCATATTGCCCTTGCCAAAAAAGCGCCGCCGGAAAGCTACGCCCGCATAGCGGTAATAGACTGCAACCCGGAATCGCTTTCCGTATTCAAGCGGCAGCTAAGCTATATTCCGGGCATAGTGGTATCCTCCTTCTTTGTGGACACCATAATTATGGACGACGACGCGGACGAGCTTATGAATGATTATGACTTGGTGCTCACTACCGTTACCCATTACGATACCGTTGCAAAAAGCCTTACGCGCAACCGCGAAAAGCTGATGGCGGCGGACGTATCGTTAAGCCGCAAAACGGTTGTGAGCCTTTGCGCCCTGCCGCACGATTGCACCATAGGCATACTGTGCCAAAGCAACAAATTTGCCAACCTTATTGCCGAGCAGGTGGAGATATTCACCTCCCACCGCAAGGCCCCGCCCGTGTGCTTCGATACCGATCCAAAGGCCATGCGCCGCTTCATGCGCCGCTTCCGCGCCGTTATAGCCGCGCCGGACAGCCCGCTTTTCGACGCCAATCAAACGGGCAGCCTGCTTGACGAATACACGGCTGCCCAAAATCAGGTGATAGTATTTGATTATCTCATAGACCGCGGCTCCCTGCTGCACATAGAGGAGCAGATAGACCGCATAATAGGGGATAAGGCAAGGTAAGGGGGGGCATAACTCGTGCCACTTGGCAGCTTTGAGCCGCTCCCCTTTTGTCACGGCTGCGCCGCGACACTTTCCCCGTTTACGGGGAAAGTGGATGCGAATGCAATGAGCAGACGAAAGGGTTGCATCGGGGCTGCTCTTGTTTTCGTCAACCCCTCAGTCAAACCTTCGGCTTGCCAGCTCCCCGTGAAGGGGAGCCTTTCGGTACAGTATTATATGCCAAGATATACGAGTTAACGCTCTGGTTGGAACAAGGTCGCCTTACTCACTGTCGTTCGTAATTCTCCCTGTTCCTGCCCGTTCTCCGTTTCGCTTACTCGTCCACAGGACGCGCTCAACTACGAACCTCCCTACTGCGCTATCTTCGGCGCTTCCATGCGCACATAGTTCACGAACTTCTGCTCTATGGCCGTAAGCGCAGTGTCCTTACGCCAGGCGATGTATATGGTGCGGAAGGCCTTCTTCCTGTCCAGATCGAATGAAAGCACCTTGCCGGAAACAACCTCCTCCTGCGCCGCAAGATAGGATATAACGCTCACGCCCATGCCCTGCACAACGCCGGCCTTTATGGCCTCCGGATTGTCCATGCGGGCAACTATCCTCAGTGCGGACGTATCCACCCCGCAGGATGTAAAGTATGCCTCCACCGATTGCTGCGTGCCGCTGCTTTCCTCCCGCGCAATCATAGGCTCGTTTATAAGCTGTATGCCCGTTGCGCCCTGCTGCTTGAGCGTGCGGAAGCGGGGAGAATTTTCGCTTATCATAACCAGCATGTCCTGCGCCACGGGATAGCTTGTAAAGCGCCGCGAATCGGGCTGCGCGCCCATAAGGCCTATGCGCACCTCGCCCTTTTCAAGCATAGTGCGCACGGCGTCGCTGTCCCCGCGCCTTAGCGCGAAGCGGGCGGCATTGTTCCTTTTAAGGAAGCCGGACATAAGCTTTGGCAAAAGCTGCTGCGCCGGCACGGTGGACGTGGCTATGCTCAGCGTTGCCGCGTCGCTGCTTTCGCGCATGCTTTCAAGCGCCTCGCACCGGTTGAGTATCTCCTTGGCGGCGGCATATACCCGCCTGCCCGTTTCGGTAAGCTCCAGCTTTCTGCGCGCGCCGCGCAGTATAAGCTGGCTGTCCAGCTCCTGCTCCAGGCTTTGTATATGCGTGCTGACGGTGGACTGGGTCAGGTGCAGCTTATCCGCCGCCCTTGTAAAGCTGGCGCACTCCACCGTTACCACAAACGTTTCAAGCTGCCTCAGGCTTATTTCAAGCATTATGTTTCTCCTTACAGCGATATAATAAATCTATTTTGGCGATGATAACCGCCCATACGGGCATTTTGGCGTTGACCACCGCATTTATCAATGTGACATTTGCGCCGTCGTATGCTATGCTTTAAGCACAGAATTAAGGAGACGCTTAAAATGGATACCATTTATCTTGATAATGCCGCAACCTCCTTCCCAAAGCCCGCCGGCATGAGCGCGCGCATGAAGGACTATATGGACAATATCGGCGCAACCATCAACCGCTCCGTTTATGCATCGGCTGCGGATGCGGGGCTTGTTGCGCTCAGCCTTCGGGAACGCGCAAAGCGGCTTTTCAACTTCAATGAGAAGGCTACGCACGTCATTATCACCCCCGGCGCAACGGCGGGGCTTAATTTCATAATAAAGGGCCTGCTGCGCGCGGGCGACCATTGCATAGTTTCAAGCATGGAGCACAACGCCGTTATGCGCCCGCTTATGCAGCTTGATGGCGTTGAATTCAGCAGGATACCCTGCGACGGCGAGGGCCGCATAATACCAAATACGCTTGAGCCGCTCATCCGCCCCAATACGCGCCTTGCCATAATGGCGCATGGGTCAAACGTGTGCGGCACGGTGCAGGACGCTGAGGCCGTGGGCAAAGTGTGCAAAAAGCACAATATACCCTTTGCGCTCGATGCGGCGCAGACCGCCGGGCATTACCCTGTTGATTTTGGCGCATTCAATCTCAGCGCGCTTGCCGTGCCCGGGCATAAGGGGCTGCTCGGCCCCGCGGGCATAGGGCTGCTGCTTTTGAGCGACCGAATGGCGCATGCGCTCGATCCGCTTATCGCGGGCGGCACGGGCAGCGCATCGGATAAGGAAACGCTTCCCGATTACCTGCCTGATAGGTTTGAATCCGGCACGCCCAACATGGCGGGCATATACGGGCTTGAATACTCGCTCGGCTTCGTTGAAGGCCGCGGCATAGAAGCCCTGCGCGCGCATGAACTGGCGCTGACAAAGCGGTTTATAGACGGCCTTGACGGCATAGCCAACGTAAGGCTTTGCGGCACGCGGCAGCTTGATAGGCGCGTCGGCGTGATATCGCTCGACTTCATCGGTCAGGACAATGCGGAGGTCGCCTTCCGCCTTGAAACCGAGTTCGGCATACTCACCCGCTGCGGCCTGCATTGCGCCCCCAATGCGCACAAAACGCTTTCCACCTTCCCGCAGGGCACCGTGCGCTTCTCGCTCGGCTTCGCCAATACGGAAGAAGATGTGGATAGGGCCTTGGAGGCCGTGCGGCGGCTTGCGGAGGGGTAAGGGGAACGGCTAAACCAGCCAAAATCTCCGAGTTATTCCCCCTCAGTCGGCTCACGCCGACAGCTCCCCCGCAAGCGGTGGAGCCTTTTTGCGCGCTTTTACCTCAACTTTATCCTCGCCCCGCCCTGATACTCGCTCACATAGCCTATGCGCTGGGCGCTGGGTACCGCGCCGCGAAGGTCGTTCATGAGCGCGTCCGCATCCTTTTCGGCAACGGCTATCAGCAGGCCGCCTGCGGTCTGCGGATCGTAGAGCATATCCTGCTTGGCAAGTTCCGTGCCGCCTGCGTCAACGGCATGCTCGGCATAGGTGCGGTTGCGGTACATACCCGCGGGCAGTATGCCCATGCGCGCAAGCTCAAGCGCCTCGGGGATAAGGTCTATATCGTTCACGTTCAGCGTAATTTCCGTGTCGCTGCCGGAGGCCATCTCGTATGTGTGTCCAATAAGGCCGAAGCCGGTAACGTCCGTGCAGGCGTGCACGTCGTATTTAACCATCGCGTCGCGCGCGGCCTTGTTCAGCGTTGTCATAAGGGAATATATAAGGTCCTGTCCGGCCTTTGAAAGCATGTCCGCCTTGTTCGCGGTGGAAAGCACGCCTATGCCTATCGGCTTTGTCAGCAGCAGCACGTCGCCCGGCTTGGCGTCTGAATTGGTCAGCATCTTGTCCGGATGCACAAAGCCCGTAACCGCAAGGCCGTATTTAGGCTCGTCGTCATGTATGCTGTGGCCGCCAGTTATCAGCGCGCCCGCTTCATATACCTTGTCGTATCCGCCCTTTAGCAGCGCATGCACCGCGTCCATGGGCATCTTTTCGGGTATGGCCATTATGTTCAGGCAAAGCTTGGGCTCTCCGCCCATGGCGTAAATGTCCGAAAGGGCGTTGGTGGCGGCTATCTGGCCGAAAAGGTACGGATCATCCGCTATCGGCGGGAAGAAGTCCACCGTCTGCACTATTGCAAGCTCGTCGCTTATTTTATAAACGGATGCGTCGTCGCTCTTATCGAAGCCCACAAGGAGGTTCGGGTCGTGATGCACCTTTATGCCGTCCAGCAGCTTCGCCAGCACTCCCGCGCCGACCTTTGCGCCGCAGCCCGCGCATTTTGCCAATTTAGTCAGCTTTATATCTTCGCCTGCCATATCTATTCTCTCCTTTTGCGCTTTATGGCGCGCTAATTATACACGCGATGTGTGTTCGAAATTATTATTGCAAAAATCGATGAAAATTGCAAGGGGCGTTGCATAGCTCTTGTGAATCCGAATGTATTTTTTATCTAAAAAATCGATAGGTGATGCGTTTTAAGCCCGCCTTTCAGAATATTCTATCAAAAAACGGGACGGCGGCATATTGTGAACAAGGGAGGATTTGCTCCCCATAAAAAGCAACCATGAAAAGAGGAACATAAATATGGCAACCCGAATAACCAATCAGGCCACGCTGACCTATCAGTACGCGGGCACAACGGGACAGGCGGCTTCAAACATAGCCACAGCCCTGCTGCAGGAAGCGCTCAGCGTAGCAAAGACCACGCTGGACGCCGGCTACCGCCGCAACGGTGAGCTGACCTATATACTCACCGCCACCAACTCCGGCGCAAACGCCCTTACCAACGTTGTGCTCAGCGACAATCTTGGCGCATATACGCCCGCCGGCGGCACCGCTGCCGTGTATCCGCTTACGTATACCGGCCCCGCTCAGCTTTATATAAACGGCGTGCTTTCCGGCAGCATAACGCCCACCGTCTCTGCCACAGGCGTAACGTTCACAATACCCACGCTTGCCGCGGGAGCCACCGCCACCATACTTTATAAGGCCACGGCGAACACAGCCGCGCCCATAACTGCCGAAGCGGGCATAACCAACACCGTTACCGCCACCGCCACAGGCATTGCCGATGCTTCCACTGCGTCGCACACAATAAACGCGGCCGATTATGCTGACGTGAGCATAGTGAAGGACATGTCGCCTTCCACAATTACCGACGGCAGCACCATAACATACACATTCACCCTGTATAATTACGGCAACACCGCCGCTACGGACGTTGTGCTCAGGGATGCGTTTAACCCTGCGCCCGGCAACCTTTCCGTCAGCATAAACGGCACTGCCGTGCCCTCGAGCGACTATACTTACACGGCCGGCGTGCTGACCCTGCCCGATACCGGCGCAGCCACAACGCTTACCGTGCCCGCCGCCACGTTCACGCAGAACACCACCACAGGCGTTGTCAGCGTGACCCCCGGCGTAACCACCGTGGTTGTAACGGGAACGATATAGGCTGGCTTACGAGCGCAGTGAAATTGCGCCAAAGCGCAGTGAAATATTGCCTGCGCAATGTGAAATATGGCTCCGCCATGTGAAATCCGCCTTACGGCGGGCGAGCGTGAGAGATTGTGAAGATGAGGGGACGGAAAACCGTCCCCGTGTTTTTGCCAAAGGTTTATAAAGTACACCAAAAGGCGCCACCGCTT
>ENA-UONX01000123-UONX01000123.1-human-gut-metagenome-genome-assembly--contig:-P74old-NODE-123-length-126713-cov-21.457208_pt1 | contig 126713 bp, 120 predicted proteins | sample MGYA00242466_ERZ724013 | MGnify/ENA metagenome assembly ERZ724013 | reverse complement strand
CTTAGACGGGTGCTCGTAAGAAAGTAATTCACCAAAAATTACACTTACAGCATCTGTCAGGCGGGATTGGCTAACGAAAAAATGAGCGATACTTGGTTTTTTGACCGAGTATCGCTTATTTTTTGCCCTTGCGTAGAAGCAATAGATTTATTCACACTTTTTTGCTATAATCATATCGTATCTATCCTTTCCATTCCTTTCCGAGGTTTTTTCAAAAAATCTCAAAAAACTTTTGCCGCATTGGAACAATTTGAACTTTCTCATGCCATATATAGTAGAGGGGCAAAAATAAACGATTGGAGGTGACGCTATGACACAACCGAAAGACCCCAAAGGCTTTCTTGTGGTGCTGCCCGGTGAAATCATCGAGATACCTCAGGATAGCGACAAATCGTGGCTGACTTTGTTTTACAGTCTGCCAAAGGAGCTTGCCGAGAAGTGGAAACCGGCTTTTGACTTGCCACGCTGCCCTTACGAGGTTTTGCGAACGGACAAGTATGACAGCATCGTTTGTGACGATATGTTTAAGCTGCTTGTGTGGGATTGCTATTCGTGGAGTGCATGGCAGTTCTTCCAAGTGAAAGACCGCAAGGGAAACTACCGTGATATTCCCGGCGATATGAAGCAGTATGCGGGCTACTTCCCCTTGTGGCGGCTCTCATACAACATCATTCCATATATCCGAATGAAGTTTGAGCAACACGGACTTGGCTTTCAAAACCTATACAATATCCCGCAGGGTGTTGAAGTGCCGTGGCTGACCTATCAGCAGTTCAGCAATCTGATCGGCAATGTCACCGATATGGTAATTGCGGAAGAAAACTGGCAACCGATGATTGATGCTATCTGGGAGAACAGGACGGTTGAGGACTACGAAACCACAAGTAGCACCGTCAAGACCGACTTCATGCGGAAGTGGTATCACAACCGTTCCGGCAAGCCTATCTCTCTGGACGAAATGATGGAGAGCGAGAACGGAGACATTTTTGAGGTAGCCGACCCACGAAGCGAGTTTGAGCAGATGGTTATCTCCGAAATGCAGATTGCCGCCTTTGCCGAGCAGAATATCACCGACAAAGACCGGGAGATATTGAAGCTACGAATGGACGGACACACCGAGCAGGAGATCGCAGACAAGGTTGGCTACAAAACCGCAAGTGCGGTACACAAGCGGATTGCAAAAATCGCAAGTGCCTATGAGGATTTTGTGACCGCTGAATACGGAAAATATCTGGACAAGTAAATGACGCAGAACGGCAGCAGTCACCCGAAAGGTGGTTGCTGTTTTTCGTGTGGGAAAGGAGTATCAATGAGCAAAGAGCCGTTTGCAAATCTACCCGATGTGCTGAACGCAAAGCAGCTTGCCGAGGCGTTGCACCTATCCAAAGCCGGGGCTTACAATCTGCTGAACGCAGACGATTTCCCCACGCTGAAAATCGGCGGGAGGAAGCTGGTCATAAAGCAGGATTTATTGCTCTGGCTGAAAAAACACACCAACAGTCAAGAGCCGAGAAAAACAGAAAACAGCCAATAACGACTGCCCGGACGCACTACTCCCTGTCCGAGCAGTTTCTATTTGAAAATCGCCGTTTTTCCCAAGTCAAGAGCCGGGAAAAACACCCGAAAAATGCCCCTACTGCGTAACAGGGGCGCAGAAAGGAGTTAAAATGCGAACAGGACTTACCAAGCGGCAGAAAACCACAGAAATCTTTTTTGATGAAACCAAGAGCAGGATCACCGTCTACACCCACAACACCGACTTGAAGAAGCGGCTGACCGCCTATGCGGAGCGGTACCCCGACCATTGCACTATGACGGACGAGGATAGCGAAACAGGCTACAAGGCGTTTGAGATTGAAAAGGGGCGATTGTCTTTCCGTCTGACCGCACCGTACAGCGAGGAACGCCGACGGGCGGCGAGTGACTATGCAAAAAAAGTTACAAGTTTTATGCAGCAAGGTGATTGAAAAAATGAGACTGTTTTGCTATAATTACTATGAAAAGATCTGTAAGGAGGTGTGGTAATGGCAAAAAACAAACTGGTTGCCCCAGTTGTTAAATGGGTTGGCGGAAAACGCCAGCTTTTAGATGAGATTACGCCTTTGCTTCCAAAGCGGATCGCTTCTTATTGTGAGCCATTTTTAGGTGGCGGTGCTGTTCTTTTTTCCATTCAGCCATCTAAAGCTATCGTCAATGACTTAAACGGGGATTTGGTAGCTGTTTACGAAACAATTCGTGATGACCTCGAATCTCTGCTTGAAGATTTGAAAAAACATGAAAACACTTCAGAGTATTTTTATGCACTGCGAGATATGGATAGAGATAAGGAAGCATACCAAGCGATGACGAAGGTTGAGCGAGCTTCCAGATTGATCTATCTTAACAAAACTTGTTTCAATGGGCTTTTCCGGGTTAATTCTTCTGGTGAGTTTAATTCTCCGTTTGGTCACTACAAAAACCCCAATATAGTTAATGAGCCTGTTCTTCGGGCTGTTAGCAAATATTTTGCATCAAGCAATATCACATTTTATAGTGAGGATTTTGCTGAAACTTTGAAACGAGTAAATAAAGGCGGTTTTGTATATCTTGATCCCCCATACGATCCTGTTTCAGATACAGCAAGTTTCACAGGTTATAACAAGGGCGGCTTTGACCGAAACGAGCAGATTAGATTGAAGCAGTGCTGTGATGAGCTGACGAAGCGTGGAGTAAAATTCATGCTTTCTAACTCAGCCACCGATTTTATCAAGGATTTGTATAAGGATTACGATATTACAATCGTAAAGGCAAAGCGAGCAATCAACGCAGATGCAAGCAAGCGAGGGGCAATAGAGGAGGTGCTAATCAGAAATTATGGGACTGAATGATACTGCTTGGCAAGCCCTCTTTGACAAGTACGATATTCTTGATGAAATCCAAAGGAGTGGTCAATTTGTAATATCGGCAAACCAAATCAAAGAATTTCGTGAGCCGAGGCTAATGACTAAGTTTGACCACAAAGTTAATCTCCCATCTGTTTTTGCAGACAACGGATTAGCGATTTTGCCTATCACTCGTGGCGATTATGTTATTTCATCATTCTCTGCATATAAAGAATTTGAACCCCCTGTTGCTGATGCACAGAGAATTTCAATTCCTGCTCATATCCAAAGCCTAATGCCGCAGTTTCTTGTGAGCGAAGCCATTGCTTTGAATTGTGCAAATGCTTGTGGCATATTGAGTGATTTTTTGGAAGATGATGCTCTCGTGTCAACAGTAAGCGGTCGCATGAGTTCCGGCGGTTTTGGCTTTAATATTGAAACAGACACCGGCACTAAATATGTCGCTGTATCAAATTCTCAAATAGAGATTGATGCCGCATACGAGGGAATTAACTATCTTTCTCTTTTTGAAGCGAAACGAGACTTGTCTGATGATTTTCTTGTAAGGCAGCTCTACTACCCTTTCCGTGTATGGAGTAGCCGAGTAACCAAGCCGGTCAAGCCTGTGTTCCTTATCTTTTCAAACGGTATGTTTAACTTGTATCAATATCAGTTTGACGATCCTCAAAACTATAATTCGCTTAGACTGGTAAAGCAGAAGAATTATGTGATCGCAACTGAAATCTGCTTGTCAGATATTGAAAACCTTTTGACAACTGTTCCGTTGGTAACTGAGCCTGAAATTTCATTTCCCCAAGCTGACCGTATGTCCCGGATAGTAAACCTTATCGAGTTGTTAAATGAGAAACCGATGACAAAGCAAGATATAACATCGGAATACGCATTTGATGAGCGGCAGACAAATTATTATACTGATGCAGGACGATACCTTGGGCTTATCGACAAAGGGCATGACGAAGATGGGAACATTCTTTTCCAGTTGTCTGCCCGTGGACATCATATAATGGGGTTGGAGTACAAGGAACGCCAACTTGCTCTTGTGACACAGATATTGATGCACAAGGTATTCAACGAAACCTTAAAACTACATCTACAATGCGGAGAAATGCCGGATAAACAAACCATCATCCAAATTATGAAGAACTCAAGCCTATATCATGTTGAAGCTGACAGCACATATTTACGGCGTTCTTCCACAGTCATAGGTTGGATAAACTGGATTTTGGGAATTGTTGAAGAATAACTCTCCGCTGAAAAGGAGGGTGGAAAGCATGGCAGACAATAAGCAAAGACCAATTATTCAATCAAGTGGATACAACGGTAGCGAGCCTACTCGTATTTGTCCTCACTGTGGCAAAGAAAAACCGTTGAGCGACTTTGGTTATAGAAAAATGAAAAAAGGCGAAAATGGGCAAGTCAGAAACCAGTCTTGGTGTAAAGATTGCCGATAAAACGAATGACAGACCGTCTACCGTAAAAAGGTAGGCGGTCTTTTCATATCCAAAACAAAATCATAGGAGGAACGATATGCCGAGAAAACAACCGACCACCCTTGCAGAATGTAACGCCGAATTGGAGCTTGCACAAAAGCAGCTACGACAGTATCAAAACCGGGAGAAAGTGCTGACACGGAAGTTGTTCGTAGAGGAACGCCGCATCAGAACGCACCGCCTTTGCGCCCGTGGCGGCTATCTGGAAAGCATCGTGCCGGAGTTGATCGCCATGACGGACGAGGAAGCGAAAGACTACCTTTACCACGCAGTACACAGCGAGGAAGCAAAAGCATTTTTGAAAAAACGAGCCGAGGGAGGGGTTACGGAATAATACCCTTGTTTACAAGGGCGCACTTATACACCCTGTCGGGTGTCGTGCGCTCTGCCGAGGGCTTTGTGGGAGCGTGGGAAATCCACACTCCCACATTGGCGGCTTGCGCCGCACAGGGAAAACTGCATTTTCCCTGCGACAGCTTACGCTGTCTACCATTTAGCGCACTTGCGGAAAGCGAACACCTTGCTTCGCAAGCTATTCACTTTCCACAAGTCTGAATAACCGAAACCGGGAGGTGGTACTATCGCAATTTACCATTGCAGCATTAAGATCGTCAGCCGTGGCAGCGGTAAATCCGCAGTCGCAGCAGCTGCCTACCGAAGCGGCGAGAAAATCACAAACGAATGGGACGGCATAACCCACGACTACACCAAGAAAGGCGGCATCGTCCATTCCGAAATCCTGCTGCCACCCAATGCTCCACTAGGCTTCAAAGACCGGGGAACGCTATGGAACAGCGTGGAGGAAATCGAAAAGGCGGGCAATTCCCAACTGGCAAGAGAGTTGGAAGTTGCCCTGCCCATAGAGTTATCCAGAGAGGAACAGTTACGGCTTGTCCGTGAATACTGTTCCTCTCAATTTGTTTCCAAAGGAATGTGCGCCGACTTCAATATCCACGACACAGGCAGCGGCAATCCCCACGCCCATATCCTCTTGACGATGCGCCCGATGGACGAGCAGGGCAAGTGGCTTCCGAAATCCAAAAAGGAATATGTGCTTGATGAAAACGGCGAGCGCATCCGTCTTGCAAGCGGCAGATACAAGACACGAAAAGTTGACCTTGTGGACTGGAACAGCCACGACAACGCCGAGGTCTGGCGCAAGGCGTGGGCTGACCTTGCCAACAGTTTTTTGGAGCAGAGTAACCGCCCGGAACGCATCGACCACCGCAGCTATGAACGGCAGGGCATTGAGCAAATCCCGACTGTTCACATCGGCGTGGCGGCATCACAGATGGAGAAGAAAGGCATCGTTACCGAGCGTGGCGAACTCAACCGCAGTATCAAGGCGGCTAATCGTATGCTCCGTGAAATCCGGGCGCAGATCGGCAAGCTGAAAGAATGGCTGTCCGAGATTTTCAAGGCAAAGGAAGCCTTGCGAGCCGAGCCACAACAGCCGAAATCTCCCGACCTGTCAACGCTACTGTTCCGCTATCTGGATATTCAGAAAGCAAAGGGCAGGAAGTATTCGCAGAGTTGGCAGCAACAGCACACCGCCGATGAACTCAAAGCCATTTCCAAAGCGGTCAATCTTCTTGCGGAAAAGGGTATCTTCACTCTGGAGGAATTGGACGCTGCCCTGTCCTCTGTCAGCGACAAGGCAAGCGAAATCCGTGGTGCTATGAAGCCGAGGGAAGCGAGAATTAAGCAGCTACAAAAGCTGATTGAGCAGGCGCAGAACTTCCAAAAGACAAAGCCCGTCCATGATGAATACAAGCAAATCCGTTGGAAAGGCAAGCAGGAAAAGTTTGCAGAAACGCATCGAGCCGACCTCACGATATGGGAAGCGGCTAACCGTTATCTGCGGGCGAACTTGCCGGATATGAAACTGACCCATAAAGCGTGGCAGACCGAGCTTGCGAAGCTGACCGCCGAGAACGAAGCGGAGTACGCCAAGCTGAAAGCACAGCGGGAAGTCGTTTCCGATCTGCAAAAAATCCACCGCTATGTGGATATTGCGCTGAAAGAGGACGCACCGCAGCAGAGCAAAACCAGAAATCACAATATAGACCGATGAGCCATCGGAGAAAGGAAACCACCATGAACAAGAACAAAGAGTTTGAACATGAAATCGACCCGGAGCTGTTAGAGGAAATCCGGCTATGGGAAGAAGCCGACCACGATGAGCTGACAGAATATTATTTCTCCTGCTCTGACCCCTATCTCAAACCGCAGCCCCTACCGCCCGACCACCCACGGCACAACTGCTACTTCAACGAGGACGGCCATCTCTGCGTGAAAAATCTGTCCGCGTTCTGGCTGCCGGAGTTCACCTTGCAAAAGGAAATCGGCGGCACAGTCTACACCGTCACAGGCAGCTATGACGGCGTGGAAACGCTGGATAAAAAGATGGAACGCATCATGGGCGAAAAGTTTACAGAAAAGATGGAGGATTCTGAATGACAAATACGCAGTCTCTTGGTACAATAGAAGCAACCAATCCTGTACTGGCAGTTGCCCCTTTGAAGGAGGAAACAGAAATGTTACGGGCAACTGATAAAATCACCGCGCTTTACTGCCGCTTATCCGTGGAAGATTTGAAAGAGGATAAGAAGGGCAGCAAAGAGGACGAATCCAACAGCATCCAGAATCAGAAAATGATCCTGCTCCAATACGCAAAGGAGCACCGTTTCCCGAACCCAACCTTTTTCGTGGACGATGGGTATAGCGGGACGAACTATGACCGCCCCGGCTTCCAAGCCATGCTTGCGGAAATCGAAGCGGGCAGAGTGGCAGTCTGCTGTACGAAAGACCTATCACGACTGGGGCGTAATTCCTCGCTGACAGGGCTGTATATCAACTTCACATTCCCAAAGTACAATGTGCGCTATATTGCCATCAACGACCATTTTGACACCATCGACCCCAACAGTACCGACAGCGATATTGCGGGCATCAAGAACTGGTTCAACGAGTTTTTCGCCAAAGACACCAGCCGCAAGATCCGTGCTGTCAATAAGGCAAAGGGCGAACGCGGCGTTCCTCTGACCGTCAATGTTCCATTCGGCTACCGTAAAGACCCGGAGGACAAGACAAAGTGGGTCGTGGATGAAGCGGCGGCATTGGTAGTCAAGCGCATCTTCAAGCTGTGCATGGAGGGCAGAGGTCCGATGCAGATTGCAAAGCTGCTCCAAGCGGAAAAGGTGCTTAACCCCACTTCCTACAAACGCAGGGAGGGCATCAAATCCCCAAGCCCCGAAACTGCCGACCCCTACCATTGGAACACCAACACGGTTGTTCATATTCTGGAACGGCGGGAGTACACAGGCTGTACGGTCAACTTCAAGACCTACACCAACTCTATCTGGGACAAGAAGCAGAGGGAAACGCCCATTGAGAAACAGGCGGTTTTCTACAACACCCACCCGGCAATCATCGAGCAGGAAGTCTTTGACAAGGTGCAGCAGATCCGTAAGCAGCGTCACCGCAGAACGAAAACGGGCAAGAGCAGCTTGTTTTCCGGCATGGTCTATTGCGCCGACTGCGGAGCGAAAATGCGGTATTGTACCACCAACTACTTTGAGAAGCGGCAAGACCATTTCGTATGCGCCAACTACCGCAGCAACACGGGAAGCTGCTCGGCACACTTTATCCGGGCGGTTGTGTTGGAGGAATTGGTCTGGATGCACATGAAAGCGGTTATCTTCTATGTGACACGCTACGAGAAGCATTTTAGGGCGGTTATGGAGCAGCGGTTACGAATGAGCAGCGAGGAAGCCATCCGTGGCTACAAGACGCAGCTTGCACAGGCAGAACGCCGCCTTGCAGAGCTTGACCGACTGTTTATCCGCATCTATGAGGACAATGTTTCCGGGCGCATCACCGATGAACGCTTTTCCCTTATGAGCAAGACCTATGAGGACGAACAGGCGCAACTCAAGGTGGATATTCACCGCTTACGGCAGGAAATTGAAGTACAGGAACGACAGATTGAAGATTTAGAGAAGTTCATTCAGCGGGTACACAAATACGAGGACTTGCAGGAAATGACACCCTACGCCCTGCGAGAGCTTGTCAAGGGTATCTACATCGAAGCCCCCGACAAGAGCAGCGGAAAGCGCAGACAGGGCGTCCGCATCTCCTACGACCTTGTGGGCTTTGTCCCCGTGGAAGAACTGTTGAAACAGGAAACGGCATGACCAAAGCCATGCCGTTCCTGCAAAAAGCAATATTACTTTCTTATGACCCCCGCCGGTTCGCCGGGAGATATTTATTCGCAGGGAGCGTGCATTTTGTGTTGACAAACGGCTCCGGGGATGATAAAATCGTATCTGCTTATGAAACGTGTCGCCAGTATTCAGGATATTTCGTGCCTGGGCCGCTGCTCACTGACGGTGGCGCTGCCGGTGATCTCCGCCATGGAGGTGGAGTGCGCCATCCTGCCCACCGCCGTGCTCAGCGCCCATACCATGTTCCCGGACATCCTCTGTCGGGACCTGACGGCGGATATCCTACCCATCGCCCGATACTGGCAGAGCCAGCAGGTGCGGCTGGACGCCGTCTACACCGGCTATCTGGCCTCTCCCCGACAGGCGGAGGACGTGTGCCGGGTGCTGGAGGTGCTGGCGGGGCCGGATACTCTACGCTTCGTGGACCCGGCTATGGCCGATGGGGGAGCGCTCTACACGGGCTTTGACGAGGATTTTCCCCGCCACATGGCCCGCTTGGCGGCGCAGGCGGACGTGGTGACGCCCAATCTCACAGAGGCCTGCCTGCTGACGGGGACCCCCTACCGGGAGGACTACGACCTGCCCCGGCTGAGGGATATCCTGCGGAAGCTGGCGGAGCTGGGTCCCCGTCACGTGGTGCTGACCGGCGTCCCCTATGGCCCGGATAAGTTGGGCGTGCTGGCCTATACCCCGGCGGAGGATCGCTTCTTTGAATACGGCAGCCGCCGCATTGACGCCCATTTTCCCGGTACGGGGGACATCTTCTCCTCTACCTGTGTGGGAGCTCTGATGCGGGGCAAGCCGCTGGAGGAGGCCCTGCGTTTGGCGGTGGATTTCACGCTGCTGTGCATCCAAGTCACCTGCCGGGATGAAAACGCCCCATGGTACGGGGTGGAGTTTGAAAAAGCACTGCGGTATCTCCCGGAGCTGCTGGAGCGATAAAAACAGGAGGGGAAAGCCATGTTTCGAGACATCCGGAAGAAGAAAAATCAGATCAGCACGGAGGCGGCGGAGCAGCTCCTACGGGAGGCCCGTCGGGGCATTCTGGCCGTAAACGGCCGGGAGGGCTACCCCTATGCCATCCCCATCAACTACTATTACGACCGGGAGGCGCAGAAAATTTACTTCCACGGCGCCCGTGCCGGTCACAAGGCGGAAGCCATCCGGGCCTGCGGCAAGGTGTGCTTCACCGTCTACGGCGGCGAGACGATCCGGGAGGAGGCGTGGGCGCCGTACCTCCGGAGCGTCGTGGTGTTCGGCCGGTGTCGCCTGCTGGAGCAGAGCCCGGAGACTATGGCGTTGCTGAAGCGCTTCGCCATGAAGTATTACCCGGAGGAGCAGTTGGCAGACGAGGAGATCCGGCAGGATGGCGCTGCCGCCCAGCTCTTCGAGATCGAGATCCACCACCTCAGCGGAAAAGAAGTGCAGGAGAAGTAAGCATATCCTCCCCGGTATGCAGCTGCCGGAACCGCAAAAGAAAAACAGCACCCGCAGGCCCAATGGGTCTGCGGGTGCTGTTGGTGCCGGTGACCGGACTCGAACCGGTACGCTGTCGCCAGCGGTGGATTTTGAGTCCACTACGTCTACCAATTCCATCACACCGGCAGAGGAGACTTTACTATTATAGCCGAAGCGGCGGCGGATTGCAAGAGTAATTTTCCCGCCCATCACTCCGCAGCTACGGCCAACAGCTCCGGAACGGTGTCCACGATGCACCGGGCACCGGCCTGCTCCAGCAGCGCCCGCCCCCGGAAGCCCCAGGCCACTGCCGCCAGCGGCAGCCCCGCCCGGCGGGCCATCTCCACATCCACCTCACTGTCGCCCACATACAGGGCGTGCCGGGCGTCTGCGCCCAGCTGCTCCATGGCGCTCCACACCATCTCCGGTGCGGGCTTGGAGGGGATACCGTCTCGCTGCCCCAGTGCCGTCACCCCCGGAAAGAACCGGGCCGCCAGCGTACGGGTGGTCTCATCCGGCTTGTTGGATACCACCGCCAGCTTCAGCCCCCGCTGACGCAGCTGCTCCAGCAGCTCCGGGATGCCCGGATAGGGGCAGGTGCGGATGCAGTTGTGGGCCTGATAGTAGGCCCGGTACTCCGCCAGCACCTTCTGCTCCTGAGGATATCCCTCCGGCAGCGCCCGGTGGATCAGCGGCCCGGCGCCGTTTCCCACGAAGCGCCGTACCTCCTCAAGGGTCCGCAGAGGCAGTCCGTGAGCCGCCAGTACATGGTTCACGGCGTCCTGCATATCCGTCAGGGTGTCCAGCAGGGTGCCGTCCATGTCAAACAGGATCGCATGATATTTGCCCATGGCCGCCCTCACCCCCGGATCAGGGTGGTCAGACCGGCGTGGGCGGCGGCCTGCTCCGCCTCCTTCTTACTGTGGCCCTGACCCTTCCCGATGGGCTGCCCGTTCAGCAGCACACGGGAGGTGAATACCTTGGCGTGGTCCGGACCGCTGGCGGAGACCAATTCATATTGCAGCATCTGGTTGCTGCGCCGCTGCACCAGCTCCTGCAGCTCCGTCTTGTAGTCCCGGCGGCGCTCCTCCACATCCGTCTCCCGCTCCTTATCCAGCAGGACCCGGTGAATGAGCGCACGGGCCGCCTCCAACCCGCCGTCCAGATACACGGCGGCAAAAACGGACTCCGTGGCGTCCGCCAGAATGGACGCCCGCTGCCGGCCTCCGCCGGCCTCCTCGCCCTTGCCCAGCTTCAGATAGGATCCCAAGTCGAGACTCTGGGCCACCTCGTGCAGACTCTCCTCGCAGACCAGTGCGGCCCGGATGCGGGTCAAGTCCCCCTCCGGCAGATCCGGGTGCTTGCGGAACAGATAGTCCGCCGTCACCAGACCCAGCACGGCGTCCCCCAGAAACTCCAGCCGCTCATTGCTATTAATGCCCAAGCTGCGGTGCTCATTGGCGTAGGAGCTGTGATATAAAGCGCCCTCCAGCCGCTTCCGATCCCGGAAGGTATAGCCCAGACGCTCCTCTAAAGTACGCATTGCATAACTCCTTTCCGGCCGGAAAAGAAAGCCCCGTGGACAAACTCCAACGGGGCGTTCTTTCTTCACGGTCGTGTCAGCTCATCTTATTGTACAGATAACGAACGCAGTCACCGACGGTTTTCAGCCCGGTCAGGTCGTCCTCGTCGATCTCACCGACGTTGAATTCTTCTTCCATGGCCATTACCAGCTCCACCAGATCCACAGAGTCAGCGCCCAGATCATCCACAAAGGAGCTGTCCATGCTGATCTCGTCAGCATCAATGGCAAACTGTTCAGCGATCAAATCCTGCATCGTCTTGAAGATGTCTTCCATCGTCATAAGATGATTCCCCTCCTTTCGGGTATCGCTCTGAAAGATAATACGGCAATTACCGCCGTGTGTCAACACCTTTTCTGTGAATATTTTCTCGAAGTGGAGTTTATTCCCGTTCCACCTTCATCAGGGCCACATTTTCCTCGATATCCCTGATAATGCCGCTGCGGGCCACCTGCACCGCCTGCCCCATGGCGTTTTCGATGGCCTCGGCGTTGGAGGCGCCGTGGGCCTTGATGACCGGCCGGGAGATACCGATGAAGGCGGTACCGCCCACCTTATTGGGGTCCAGCTTGGCCTTGAAGGCGTTGAGCCCCGGCATGACGCACAGGGCCGCCAGCTTGGTCAGCAGGTTCTTCTTGAACATGGCTTTCAGGGCGCTTCCGGCGAAAGAGCCTACGCCCTCCATGGTTTTCAGCAGCACGTTGCCGGAGAAGCCGTCGCAGACGATGACGTCGCACCCGCCCTTGATGGCCTCCTTGGCCTCAATGTTGCCGATGAAGTTCAGGTGTCCCGCCGTGTGGGCCTCCCGCAGCCAGCGCAGGGTCTCCTTCTGGAGATCGGTGCCCTTGCTGTCCTCGGTGCCGATGTTCAGCAGTCCCACACGGGGCCGCTCTACTCCAAGCACCCGGTGGGCGTAGTAGCTGCCCAGATAGGCGAACTGTACCAGATATTCCGGGGTACACTCGGCGTTGGCGCCGCAGTCGATGAGTACCGCCTGACCGGTGGTGGTGGGAATTACCGGGGCCATGGCCGCCCGGCGGATGCCCCGGATGCGCTTGACGATGAGGGTAGCGCCGGTGAGCAGAGCGCCGGTGCTGCCGGCGGAGACCATGGCGTCGGCCCTGCCGTCCCGCAGCATGGTCAGTCCCACGCCCATGGAGGTGTCCTTCTTCCGGCGGAACACCGTGGCGGGGTCGTCACACATCTCCACCGTCTCAGTGGTGTGGACGATCTCCATGCCCTGGGGCAGCGTCTTTTCGCCGCAGGCCTCCAGCGCCTGCAAAATAGCGGTGGTGTCGCCGGTGAGGGTGACGTCCACGCCCCAGCGCTTCTGACCGGATAGCGCACCCTTGACGATTTCCAGCGGGGCATTGTCGCCGCCCATGGCGTCGATGATGAGCTTCATGACAGGATCTCCTCCTTCCGGGCTTCGATGATGGCCAGCGAGCGCTGGCTCAGCTCGGCATTCTTGTTGCGCTTGCCCTTGACCCGGTGGTCCAGCGGCGGGATGATGCCGAAGTTGATGTTCATGGGCTGGAATACTCCCACGGTCTGATTGCTGACATACAACCCCAGAGCGCCGATGGCCGTTTCCTGCGGGAAGTCGATGGGAGCCTGCCCCTTCAGGCGGCGGGCCGTTTCCACTCCCACCAGAAAGCCGCTGGCGCAGGACTCCACATAGCCCTCTACGCCGGTCATCTGTCCGGCAAAAGCGATACGGGATTGGGACTTCAGCCGGTAATACCGATCCAACAGCCGGGGGGAGTCCAGATAGGTGTTGCGGTGCATGACGCCGTAGCGCAGGAACTGAGCGTCCTTCAGAGCGGGGATCATGGTGAATACCCGCTTCTGCTCCGGCCACCGCAGGTGGGTCTGGAAGCCCACCAGATTGTAAATGGAGCCGTCGGCGTTGTCCCGCCGCAGCTGTACCACGGCGTAAGGCTCCTTCCCGGTCTTGGGGTCCGGCAGGCCACGGGGCTTCAGCGGCCCGAAGCGCAGGGTGTCCTCACCCCGGCGGGCCATGACCTCCACCGGCATACAGCCCTCAAAGACCTGCCCATCCTCGAAGCCGTGGACCTCCGCCTCCTGGGCGGTGGTCAGCTCCTGCCAGAAGGCCAGATACTCCTCCTTGGACAGGGGGCAGTTGATGTAGTCCGGAGTACCCTTATCATAGCGGGAGGCGAAGTAGGCACTGTCCATATCCACGCTGTCAAAGCTCACCAGCGGAGCGGCAGCGTCGAAGAAGTTCAGGGTGGCCTGCTGCCCATCGCCCAGCAGGGGCAGCAGATGTTCCGCCAGAGCGTCGGAGGTCACCACCACTTGCCCCTCCGGCAGCTCCGTTACCTCGCCGGGGACCACGGTGATGAGGGGGTGGTTCCGGAGCTCCTCCGTCACCATCCGGGCAAAGCCCTCCCGGTCCACTGCCAGAGCGCCTCCAGCGGGGACGGCGGTGGCGTCGGCGCAGCGGAGGATCAGGCTGTCCAGTCGCCGCAGCTCCTCCTTCAGCAGGCCCACGGCATTCTCCAGCCCCGCTCCCCGTAGGGAGTTGGAGCAGCAAAGCTCGGCAAACCATGGGGTCACATGGGCGGGGGTCATCTTCTCTGGCTTCATCTCCCGCAGGGTCACGGGAATGCCCCGCCGGGCCAGCTGCCAAGCACATTCGGAGCCGGCCAGACCGGCGCCGATCACAGTTACAGGCTCCATTTATTCCTCCGTTTCAGCGTCAGCCTTCTTGGCGGCAGACGTGGTAGCTTTCTTAGTAGCGGCGGTCTTCTTGGCCGTCGTTGCTTTCTTGGTAGTCGTGGCTTTCTTGGTGGTAGTTCTCTCGGCCGCCGCCTTTCTGGAGGCCGTCGCTTTTTTGGCCGTGGCCTTCGCCGCCGCCGTGGATGCTTCGGCGGCACCCTCTGCGGCGGTCGCTGCTTTTTTCGCAGCGGCCTGCGTCACGGTGGGAGTCTCCTCCGTGGCTAGGGCAGAGGAGGTCTTTTTGGCCGCCGTCTTGGCCGTGGATTTTTTGGCGGCGGTTTTGGCCGTGCCGGTTTTCTTGGCGGTGCTTTTCTTTGCCGCAGTTTTCTTAGCTGTGGCGGTTTTCTTGGCGGCGGGCTTGTCAGATGCCTCCGTTTGGACAGTTTCGGACGTCGGCTGACCGTCCGCTGCGGTACCATTTGTCCCGCTTTCCGTCCCATCGGACGCAGCAGTCCGCTTGGGATAGCCTCGCTGATCCTCCGGCAGGAAATTTTCGCACGCCGGGTTGATGCAGAAGGGACGCTTGAACCCCCGGCCGGATTTTTTGAACATGGTGTGGCCGCAGACAGGGCAGTCGTCCTTCACAGGCACGTCGAAGGTGACGAAGGAGCAGGTGGGGAACTTTTCGCAGCAGTAATAGTTATACTGCTTGCCGGATTTCTTGCTGATGCCGGTGCGCTTCATGAGCCGGCCGCCGCACACGGGGCAGCGGCCCGGCATCTCCACCACCAGAGGCTTGGTGAACTTGCACTCCGGGTAGCCGGGGCAGGCCAGGAACCGGCCGAACCGGCCGGACTTGATGACCATGTTCCTGCCGCAGAGGTCACACTTCTCCTCGGTGACCTCGTCGGGGACCTTCAGATAAACACCCTCCATGTCCTTCTCCACCTGATGGAGATTGGACTCGAAGCCACCGTAGAACTGGCGCAGCAGCTGCTTCCACGGCAGCTTGCCGGACTCCACCTCATCCAGCTCCTCCTCCATGTGGGCGGTGAACTTCACGTCCACGATGTCCTTGAAGCGGTCGCACATAAGGCCGTTGACCACGTCGCCCAGCGGCGTCATTTTCAGGTACTTGCCGTCCTTGATGACGTACTCCCGGTCCAGAATGGTGGACACCGTGGGAGCATAAGTGGAGGGGCGGCCGATGCCGTTTTCCTCCATGGCCCGGATGAGGGAGGCGTCGGTGAACCGGGCGGGGGGCTGGGTGAAGTGCTGGGCCGGGTCAAAGCCCGTCAGCGTCACCACCTCGCCCTGTGCCAGCGGGGGCAGGGCGGGGGCCTTTTCCTCCTTCTCGTCGTCCCGGCTCTCCTCGTATACGGCGGTATAGCCGGCGAACTTCAGGCTGCTGGCGCTGGCCCGGAAGCTGTGGGCTCCGGCGCCCAGCTCTACGCTGACGCTGTCATAGACGGCGTTGGACATCTGGCTGGCCAGAAACCGGCTCCAGATCAGGCGGTACAGGCGATACTGCTCGCTGGTAAGATCGCTCTTGACCCGCTCCGGGGTCAGATCCACATCGCTGGGGCGGATGGCCTCGTGGGCGTCCTGCGCCCCGGCCTTGGTCTTATACTGCCGGGGGGCGGCGGGACAGTAGCCTGCGCCGTAGCGCCCGGTGACGAAGCTGCGGGCCGCCGCCTGCGCCTCGTCGGAGATCCGCAGGGAGTCGGTACGCATATAGGTGATCAGACCCACGGTACCCTCGCCGGTGATGTCCACGCCCTCATACAGCTGCTGGGCGATGGCCATGGTGCGCCGGGGGGTCATGTTCAGCTTCCGGGAGGCATCCTGCTGCATGGTGGAGGTGGTGAAAGGCGGGGCGGGGGAGCGCTGCTTATCCGTGCGCTTCACGCTCTTGACGGCGAAAGGCAGGTCCTGCACCTCCGCCTGAATGGCGCTGACCTCCTCCTGAGAGGCGGGCTCATATTTCTTGCCGTCCTTGCCGTAATATCTGGCCCGGAAAGGGACGCCGCCGTCGTTTTTCAGCAGGGCGTCCAGCGTCCAGTACTCCTGGGGGACGAAGTCCTTGATCTCCTTCTCCCGGTCTGCCACCAGACGCATGGCCACCGACTGCACCCGGCCTGCCGACAGGCCCCGCCGGATCTTTTTCCACAGCAGGGGGGACAGCTCATAGCCCACGATGCGGTCCAGAATACGCCGGGCCTGCTGGGCGTCCACCAGATCCTGATCGATCTCACGGGGGTGGTGGATGCTCTCGGTGACCACCTTGCGGGTGATCTCGTTGAAGGTGACTCGCTTGGCTTTTTCGTCGCTGAGGTCCAGCAGGTTCTTCAGGTGCCAGCTGATGGCCTCGCCCTCACGGTCCGGGTCGGTGGCCAGATATACGGTGTCACTGGCCTTGGAGAGTTTTTTCAGCTCATTGATAAGCTCCTCCTTACCCCGGATGGGGCGGTAGTTGGGCTCGAAGTCGTGCTCGACATCCACGCCCAGCTTGCTTTTGGGCAGGTCACGCAGATGTCCCATACTGGCCCTGACCTCGTAATCCGGTCCCAGATACTTGCCGATGGTCTTGGCCTTGGCAGGGGACTCCACGATCACCAGATTTCGGGCTGCTTTTTTTGCCATGTTCTTATCCTTCCTTTTTACAACCGGATCTCCACCGTGCGGACGAAGCGACGTGCTCCGTGCTGCGTGGCATATCCGTCGATCTCTAATACCGTCAGGGCTGACAGCACCCGCCGAATGGGCAGGTCGGCCCGCTCCGCCACGTCATCGGTGAGCAGAGGGGCATCGGTGGTCAGCACCTGTAGGATGCGGATCTGATCGTCCGTCAGACCCGCCGTATCCGCCGTCAGGTCCAGTACCGGCAGGGCGGGGGGAGTTTCCTTCTTCTCCGGCTTCGCCGTGGACGCTTCCTCCGCCCTTTGAGCGGGGAGACTGTCCTGCTCCGGCACCGGAGGAAGATTCTCCGACGAGGGGCGCAGCCGGTGGGGGAACCGGCTCCGGTACCCCTCCAGAATGTCCCAGCCGCAGGTCACAAGTCCTGCGCCGTCCCGGATGAGGCGGTTGCTGCCCCGGCTGTTGGGGGCGTCGATGGGGCCGGGGACGGCGAACACGTCCCGTCCCTGCTCCAGCGCCGTATTGGCGGTGATGAGAGCGCCGCTGCGCTCCGGGGCCTCCACCACCAGCACCGCCAGACTCAGGCCGCTGAGGATGCGGTTGCGGACGGGGAAGTGGCTGCCCATAGGCTCCGTTCCCGGCGGGTACTCGCTCAGCAGCACGCCGGTGGCGGCGATGTCCTCGTAGAGCCGCCGGTTCTCCGCCGGATAGACCACGTCCACGCCGCCGCCCAGCACGGCCGCCGTAAAGCCGCCAGCCCGCAGAGCGCCCCGGTGGGAGGCTCCGTCGATGCCCTTGGCAAGGCCCGACACCACCACGGCACCCTCCTTCGCCAGCTGGTAGCCCAACTCCTCGGCGGCGGAGATGCCATAGGGGGTACACGTCCGGGTACCCACCACGGAGACGGCGGCCTCCTCGTCGAACAGGGGCATCCGGCCCCGTCCGTACAGCAGCACCGGCGGGTCATAGATGTTCCGCAGCCGGTCCGGGTAGAGGGCGTCCTGCATGGTCAGCAGGAAGATATCCCCCTTGGCGCAGCGGGCCAGCACGTCCTCGGCCCGGTCTGTGGACTTGTCCGACAGCAGCGCCGCCTGAGAGGAGGACAGCCCCTCCACCGGAGGGAGATCCTCCGGCTGGGCGTAGTATATGTCCTCCGGCGAGGGGAAATGCTCCAGAAGCAGAAGCTTGCTGCGGTTGGTCAGCCCCGGCAGGGTGGTGAGCCATACCCAGTATTTCAGAGCAGCCATGTGAGATCCCTCCTTATCGCCAGCTTTCCCACAGCAGCACCGCTGCGGCAATGGCCGCATTCAGAGATTCGCAGCGGTCCGACATGGGGATGCGGATGGTTTGGCCGCACAGGTCCAGTACCTCCCGGCTCAGGCCACGGCCCTCGCTGCCGATGGCCAGCGTGCAGCGGGTGTAGTCCGCCTGCCGGGCGTCCACGGTGTCCTCCCGCAGGGCGGCCCCGTACAGGGGAAGGCCGCTGCGGTGCAGCAGGGCCGCCAGTTCCTCCGGTGTGCCGGAATAGATGGGGCGGCGGAACACGGCCCCCATGGACGAGCGCACCGCCTTCCAGCCGTAGGGGTCGGCGCAGCCGCCGGTGAGCAGCAGGCCGTCGGCGTCGAAGGCGTCCAGCGTCCGCAGGATGGTGCCTACGTTGCCGGGGTCCTGCACCCCGTCCAGCAGCACATACCGCCGGCCGGTGAGGGATCGGGGCAGGGGAGTCTGAGGCAGGCGGCAGGTGAAAAGCACCCCCTGAGGGGTCTTTACCGGGGAGATGGAGGCCATGACGTCCTCCGGCACCTGCACCTGCCGGATGTGCTCCGGAAGCCGGGGCAGGGGGGAGATGGTCACCACGGCGGTGATCTCCGCCTGCCACAGCAGGGCCTCCTGCAGCAGCTTGGGACTGTCGCAGAGGAATTCCCCCGTCTCCCACCGGTAGGCGGCGGAGCCGGCCAACCTGCGGATATGGCCCATGAGGGGGTTGTGACGGCTGGTGATGTGCTCCATGGAGGTTCCTTTCCCGGCGTTTTCATGCACCGAAGGGATGATTTGACACCTTATTCTAAAGGATTCCTCCGGTAATTTCAAGCCCTTTCTGCCGGGAAGGGCAAAAAAGAGGGAATTTTCCACGGAATATTCCCAAAAACTTCTTGACTTTTGGCGGATATTCGGTATAATAATTAGGCCTGCGTATGCGGGCAAATCCTTGCTCTCACCGGAGCGTGAGGGCCATAAGTCCAAAAGGAGGTGCAAAAAGTATGGCTAAGATTTCCGCCAACTATGAGGTCGTTTACATTCTCGACCCGGCACAGGGTGAGGAGGCTATTGCCGCCAATGTGGCAAAGTTCCAGGCTCTGGCTGAGCAGCACGGCTGCTCCGACGTGGTCGTGGATGAGTGGGGCAAGCGTCGTCTTGCTTACGCCATCGATTACAAGACCGAAGGCTACTATGTGCTGATGAGCTTCACCAGCGCACCGGAATTCCCCAAGGAGCTGGATCGTATCCTGGGTATTACCGAGGGCGTGATGCGTTCCATGATCGTCTGCAAGGACGAGTAAGGGGGAAGCACAATGCTGAACAAGATTTTCATCATGGGTCGCCTGACCAGGGACCCGGAGCTGCGGCGTACTCAGAGCGGTACGGCAGTCACCAGCTTCTCTTTGGCCGTGGACCGGGACTATAAGTCCCAGAGCGGCGAAAAGGAGACCGATTTCATCGATGTGGTGGCTTGGCGCAGCACGGCGGAGTTCGTCTCCAAGTATTTCACCAAGGGCCGCATGGCCGTGGTGGAGGGGCGGCTCCAGATCCGTGACTGGAAAGACAAGGAGGGCAACAACCGCAGAAGTGCGGAGGTGGTTGCCGACAATGTCTATTTCGGTGACAGCAGACCCGGCGGTGCCGGTGGGAATAACGGCGGTTATTCTCAGGCTCCCGCCTACGGTGCTCCCGCCGGAGGGTATTCCGCCCCGGTGGGCGGCCCGTCCGATTTTGCCGAGATCGACGAGGAGGACGGCGACCTGCCGTTCTGATGTGCCAAGGCACATGAAATCTTTATAAGGAGGAATTTTCCATGGCTATGGAACGTGAAAATAGAGCGCCCCGTGGCAACGGCCGTAAGCGCCGTAAGGTTTGCCAGTTCTGCGTGGATAAGTGCGAGCATATCGATTATAAGGATGCTGCCAAGCTGCGCCGCTTCATCAGCGAGCGCTCCAAGATCCTGCCCCGCCGTACCACCGGTACCTGTGCTATGCATCAGCGCCAGCTGACCGAGGCCATCAAGCGTGCCCGTCAGATCGCTCTGCTGCCCTTCGTTACCGAGTAAGTTGGTCATCAAAAAGAGCCTGCCAGCCGGCAGGCTCTTTTTTGTTCCAAAGCCGAAGGCTTTGGAACAAAGAGGGTGATTTGGCCCGATGGGAGATCAGGACAGCAGTACCTGAATTTCGGGGAGATTTTGGGCGAAGTGGATGCCCCGCTGGCGCTCCGGGGAGGAGAGACCGGAGGCGATCATATGGTCCAGAAGGGCCTTCAGGTGGCAGTAGTAGCCGTCCAGATCGTAGAGGATGCAGGGGGCGGACAGCTGGCCCAGCGATACCTGCGACATGACCTCCGTGATCTCATCCAGTGTGCCGGTGCCGCCGGGGAAGGCGATGAAGGCGTCCCCCAGCTGGATCATTTTGGCCTTGCGCTCCGCCATGCTTCGGGTGACGATGAGCTGGGTCAGGCCGTCGTGCTGCAGGCCCTGTGCCATGAAGCACTCCGGCTCCACGCCGATGACGCTGCCGCCCTGCTCCAGTGCGCTCTGGGCCAGCAGTCCCATGAGGCCGGTTTTGGAGCCGCCGTAGACCAGCGTGTGGCCTGCGGCACCGATCCATGCTCCCAGTTCCCGGACGGCCTGCGCCAGATGGGGGTCGGTGCCGCAGCTGGCGCCCAGATATACGGTGATGTGCATAGGCGATACCTCCGTGGGTGATTTGTGTCAGTATAGCACGATATGGAGAGAAAAACAAGGACAGGCGGGAAGGAGGCACTTCGTAAGGAAGTGCCTCCTTCGGCTTTTGTAATCAGCCGGAATGATTGGATTGTAGGTAAAATCAATCATATTGGAGGGTTACAAAATGGAAAAGTACATCTACAATGGCTGGGATATTGGATCGGGATAGGACACCCACTCGCTTTCATCGAGAAAGACGGTTTTCTTTTTTCGGTAGTCCAGCGATTGGGTTTTGTTGCCGCAATACCGCCCTTATATTTGGGATTTTGCGGGATGTGACCGATGGTGTTTGTGTTAAAGGCATTGCCCTGCAAGCTGGTATAGCCGCGGCGGGTCAGTTCCTGTGATAAGCTACGAAGACTGTACTGGCCGGTTTCATAGAGTTCAAATATCTGCCTCACTGCCTCAGCCTACTCCGGGATGATTCGTTCTACAATGGTCTACACAAATGTGGTGGGGCTTGTATGATTTTGCCGATGATAGGCTTTAGCACAGGGGGCTCTGCACCCGTTTTGCACGCAGTACTTTTGAGAAAATTCGCATTTAACTTGGGATTTCAAAAAAACCATGGTACACTGCAAAACAAATGCGGGTCAGCGAAAACGGACAGGAGGCGAAAGGCGATATGGCATGGGAAGAAGAATGGACCTGTGACTGTGAGCCGGATCCTTCGGCAGAGCATCGCCGGGAAAAGGAAAAACGCGCCCTCCATATAGAGCAGAGAAAGCGGCACAAGGAGCGGCTGTGCCGGGAGCTGTCCGGTAGCGGAAACTGCAAGCTGTCCATTTGGGTAGACAGCCGGAAGAAAAAATCCGGCGAAATCATCCTCATCAGGCGCTATAAGAACAGCAATATCCAATGCCGGCTGAAAAAATGCTCGAAGCATATTGTCCGATGCATCCCGCCGGATGTCCTGCCGCCCAAGGGAAATCAGTACAGAAGGGCTTTTGACTACTGGTGGATATGGGAGTAACGAATTGAAAAATATTTCGATTTAACTTAAGTTTTCAAAAATACCGTGATACGCTGTAGAAAAAACAAAGGAAGGAGTGAATAACAATGTCTGTCAAAACCAATATCAAGGACTTTTACGGGCGGGTGATCGGCACGGTGGTGGAGGAAAACAACGGCGACAAGACCATCAAGGATTTTTACGGCCGCCCTCTGGGCTACTACAAGAAAGGCCGCAATGTGACCACCGATTTTTACGGCCGGGTGGTGGCCTCCGGCGATCAGCTTACCATGCTGCTGAATTCGGGCAAGTGAGAAAGCCGGATGCCGCATTCCTACAGAATGCGGCACATCTCTTTTTATTAAACTCGTTTTTACCACATATCAGCACAAGAAGGAGTGAATGCGATGAAGAAAGAACGCGTGGAGCTGAGCGTGCATACCAAAATGTCCCGTATGGATGCGGTGGCCTCCGCCGGTGACTATGTCCGAGCTGCGGCAGAGCAGGGGCAACCGGCCATCGCCGTAACGGATCACGGCTGTGCGCAGGCTTTCCCTGAGGCAATGCGTGCAGCAGAGCAATGCAAAAAGGAGGGCCGCAGCATCAAAATTCTATATGGCATGGAGGCGTACTGCGTAGACAGTGGGGATGCCCCGCCGTACCATGTGACGATCCTGGTGCAGAACGAAGCGGGGCTTAAAAATCTGTATCAACTCATCACGCAGTCCCACCTGCACCATTTCCGAGGTGTGCCGCTGGTGACAGGAGCGGATCTGCAGCAGCACCGCCGGGGACTACTGGTCGGCAGCGGCTGCGGCAACGGGAAACTGTTTTCTGCGGCTGCACGGGGAGAAAAGCGCTTATCGGCCATTGCCCGGGCGTATGATTTTCTGGAGATACAGCCCGTTTGGAACTGCAAAGTCGTGGTTCCCGAGGCGGGGAAAATCCAGGAGGAGCTTCGGCGGATCAACAGGGTCATTGTGCAGTTGGGAGATGATCTGAAAATTCCCGTCTGCGCCACGGGAAATGTCCATTATCTCAAGCCCGAGGATGAACAGGCGCGCCGTATTCTCAGGTGCAGCGGCCACGGCTCCCTGTATTTGCGATCCACTCGGGAAATGCTCCGGGACTTTGCCTATCTCGGCAAAGAAAAAGCCCGGGAGGTGGTCATTGACAACACAAATCTGCTGGCAGAACGGACGGAGGAGCTTCGCCCGATTGCGACAAAACCCACATGGGCAAGGCCGGAAGATGAACAGCTTCTTCTTGACCGCTGTCAAAGCAAGGCCGACGAATATGATGGGCCGTTGACTGATCTTATAACAGAGCGACTGGCCCAAGAAAGTGCCGCTGTGAAAAAACAGAAGTCTGCTTCCTCGTACAGAATTGCCGCTGCCTTAGCCCATGACCTGTGCGGCAAATGCGGCATTCCTGTCATGACGCGTAGGTCGGCAGGCGCATCCCTGCTGGCTTATTTTTCCGGCATCAGCCGCATCAACCCATTGCCGCCCCATTATCACTGCCGCCATTGCGGACATACGGAGCTTCCGGCGTGCGGCGTGGAATCCGGCTTCGATTTGCCGGACAAAACCTGTCCGAGCTGCGGAGAGCGCATGGCACGGGACGGGCAGAATATCCCGTGGCAGGATTTTGGGGGGCAGGGCGGGGAAAAACTGCCTGACTTTGATTTCAATATTCCCGGGGAGTTCTTCGCACAGGGGCGCATGATGGGGGTGTTCGCAGAGCTGTTCGGAGAGAATCGGGTGGTGAGAGCCGGCACTACTGCCACCGTTTCAGAGAAAATTGCTCGGTATTATATCCGGGAATATGAGGAGAAACAGTGCAACTCTTTCCCGGAAGAGGTGCGGGCGCATATCGTCGAATGTCTGACCGGTGTCCGGTGCGGCGTCCGACAGTATCCGGGCGGCTATGTCCTCCTTCCGGGGGAAATCGAGTCGGAAAGCTCCCTCCCGCTGCAATACGCTATGGACGACCCCGGCAGAGAGATCTGCACCCATTTTCATTTTCACGATTTGACAAATGCATGGTTGAAAATGGACTGCTTGGGATATGATGCGTCAGACCTGCTCGCTTGGCTCTGCCGGGAGACCGGGTGCGAAGTAAGCTGCATCGACCTGCACGATCGAGCGGTATATGACAGCCTGCTGGCCAAACCCTCCACCACCGCAGCGACGGACAGTCTGTTTTCGTGTGCGGTGGAGCTGGTGCTGAACGGCCTGACGGATAGGGAATTGCGAAGCAGTCTGCCGAGGAATTTCACCGGCATACGGAAGGCGATATGCTATCTGCAAAACGGCTCTGTCTCCGAAAATGCACCCGGGTATCACAAAGCCTATACGGTGGAGCTTGCCATGGCCGCCGTGGAGCTGGGATGGTACAAGCTGCGATTTCCGGAGGAGTTTGAAAGAGCCTGCCGATGTACCTATAAAAATTTTGAAAGAAAGGCTTTGATGCAATGAAGCAGCATAATCTTGATCCCGATGCGCAAATGCGTCTGCTGGAGGAGATATACGGGGAGAAAGCCATCGTGTCCGCCGTGGAGAGAAACCGGGAAAATCGGGAAAGCGAAATACAAAACGCCCTGCGGACGCTGCGCAGCTCCGCCTGCTCTGGCGGGCTGCGGGTACTGCTGTCGCAGCTTTGAATCAGAGGAAGAAAATTTTTTGGATTTAACTTGGGTTTTTCCAAAAGCCTTGTTATCATGAAGAAAAATAAATGATATGGAGGCTGACTTATGAACACACCCAAAAATCTTCTCATTGCCAATCCCGACCAAAGCATCGTCCTCACCCCTGTTGAAGTGATCCGCCGTATGTTTGCCTACACTGACGAAAATGGCATTCTGATTGTCCCCCAATGGCCTTGCGATGATTGCGAGGAGCAGGGCTACTATATCTGTCGCATGAATTGGAGGAAGGCGGACGCCGAGGAGGCGGTGGCGGTGTATGAGTCCCTCTATGCCAAGCTGGAAAATGCCGGCGAGAAGCCCTGCGATGCCCAGACGATGCTCCCCTACCCGGACTCCGGCATGGAGGAAATCGCCTATCATCTGAACATTCGTGCCAAAAGGCTGCAAAAGCTGCTGGCTCTCCATGCACCCCACATTGTCGCAAATAACGAAGCCTGCCTTCTCGCTCGGGCTATGGTTCTCTACGGCTATTGCAAGGACTTCCGCTGTGTGAAGGAATTGGAGTGACAAAAAAATCCCCGGCTTTCCGCATGGAAAGTCGGGGATTTTTTAGGAAACAATGTCAGATAAAATCTTTCTGGAGGGGCAGTTTTTCACATTGCACAGGTTGCATTTTGGCTCGCTGTCACAAATCTTAAATTTGGCATTAGCACCATACTGCCAAAAAATCGCATCGACGGCAGCCTGAGAAAGATTGTATTCTTCTGCAATAGCTTTGCAAACATCCATCGTTTCCCGAACTGTTGCGGGATTATGCTTTGAATATCCAAGACGCCCTATAATCCTGCGAACATGAACATCGGGTTTGATAATATCTACCCCGACACCTTTCAAGTATTCACAGACTAACGCCACCCCCATGTACTTGAGTTTGTATTTTTGCCCGGAATTGCTCAAGCTTTTTATGAGAATGTATTTATCTGTGGAGTTATAATAATCATCTATGGACCCAAAATCGGTCGCAATCTGCTGCAATGTTTTTATGTTACTACGCAGATTGTTCATTTGCCTTTTAATTTGAAGATTTCCACACTTGATTTCTGTCAACTGCTGTTCCAGTTCTGTTGGAGATGCCGACAGCAAATAATCAACATCAAAATTTTTAAACACCGCATTAATTTTATCCGAGTTTCTGGCGATTCCATCCCACGGACGATTACTGGACAGCATGGCATACACCATGGCTTTTACATGGTCTGACAACGAAAACTCAACCTGCTCATTTCTCTTTTTTTGCGCCTTATTAATGGCCCCAATCTCCTGCTTCCAATCGTATCCTTGGGATTCCATGGTATCTATGATTTCTTTAAAATTTGTGTAAGCACCCATAATCCATCGCCCTTTCTTTTCGATTTTCCCTACAGGAATTTCTACAAAAAACATACCACATGGCGCACAAAAAATCAACTTGTTTCATATGTTTTTCTAAAATTATTATTAAAGGAGGCAAACAATGTCATTCAATGCGCTGAATATTGATTTTTACCTGTGTGGCGGCATCCACAGTAAGGGCTACGCTCCGGACGAACAAACAACCGCCCTCCTCCAAGAACTGACTGCCATTCTGGATCGGCTTCAGTCGGATGATTACGAGCCTAATCTGCACACCATATGGCTCAGCGCCAAACGGCCCACTTTCCGGCAGTATTATGAGCAATATTACCCGGAAACGCCCTATGATATAGTCGATGCCGAAACCGAAAAAAATGCCCGGCGAGCCTATACCATTGCCTACCCCTGCGCAGAGGTATGGTATCAGATGTCGACCAACCATTTTCCCGGCGAAAACGGACAGGAGGTCTATGTACTCTGCTTGAATGATGTAAAAGTCTTCGGCACGAAAAAAACCACTGATTGCCGGTGTCGTGAGGACACGGAGCTGCTTCGCTGGGCGATAGAGGGGGCAAGGAAATTCGTTTCCGCCGTGGAACGGGGCACTTATCAGAAGGAATTTTTAAATCGGATCGCCTATCCCTATCGGGAAGGCTGGATCAAGCGAAAGGAGCTGTGGGCAGTGTGTCCCGAGTTGCGGCGCCGCTTTTTGGCATCTCTCACAAAACGGGATATAGCGAAATTCATGAAGACTTATAATATGGCCGGAAAGAGTGAAGCTGCTCCGCTGAAAAACATGACGGCACGGGTATACTATGAAGCCTGTGCAGCCCTGTATGAGGCATGGGGCTTGCACGGAGATTCCCCCTTCACGGACAGCGAATCGGAGCATGAGCACTACGGGGAGAATAAGCCGACGCCCAAGGAGCGGTACTATGCCATTGCCGGAGATGAGGATAACGGCCTTAAAAATGTACCCATGGACGACCCGGAGGCATTCCGGGAATGGCACCGGCGCAGGGGCCCTTTTTTCCGCAAGGGAAAAAGCAGTACTGCCTATGGAGTGGTCGTGCCCAACTTGAATGGCAATTTGACCGTAGAGCTGATTCCTGTGACCGACGATGACGCAAAGAGCGGGTGGCGTTTCATTGTTTTTGCGGATTTTTCATCCTATACCATCCTTGCCGCAAATGCCCTCTGTGATGCAGGCTATCCGATTCAGGTGGGGGAGGCGGAGGTGTTTTTCCGTATGCTGACGGGAGATGATGATGTTGAGATCGTCCCCGCATGGGAGCCTGTGTCGCCTTTTTCTATTCACCTACCGCCGGGCGCTGTTGGGAAAGCTGTTGCGGAAAAGGCAATCTGGAAAAATGACAGCTATGAAACGAAAAGGGACACAGTGGAATAGGGGGATTATTTTGGGATACTTTTCAAATTTAGCGGTGGAGGTCTGTCCTGCCGGAGTATCTATGCGATATTTATTCGGCGGAACAGGCAATGAGGCTGGCAAAAGCGGATCTGCTCAGTAAATACGCCATCGACGCCTCGACACCGGATGACCGATCCATAGCGGGCGAAGAAATGGATGGCTATGAGCGGATCACATGGATCAGCCCGCTTTTTCCTGCGGGTGTGCTGCAGAGTGCATAGACGGCTTTATGGAAGGCTGTCAATGAGGCGGTATTTCTAAAAACGATCCACTCGATATTTGTGCTGTTATTTGCACATAATTTCGCTATTCTGTTCTCAATAAAAACGAGGAGGGAAAACTCATGCCCTGTATTTGACCCATTTCAGACCTGCGCAACAATGCCAATGAGATTTCTGATTTTTCCCGCCGCCCAGTGCGACTTAGAACAGGCCATTGACTATCTGAACACCCTGTCACCCCAGGCGGCGATTCGTTACTACGATCTGCTGGTGTGCGAGATCGCCGGTCTTTCCAAAATGCCGGAACGCTGTCCCCGCCCCAAGGATCTGGCCTTGGCGGCCAAAGGGTATAGATACTTGATCGTGAAGAATTATCTTGTGTTCTATGTGGTGGCCGGAGACACGGTGCAGATCCGCAGGACCCTGTACGCCCGCCGGGGCTATCGGGCACTGCTGTGAAGATGAATAGAGAACCCGGGACGCACTTGTCCCGGGTTTATTGCGAATATTTTTCTGCGGAAGTTTTTTGTTACCGGCTGGTTAAAAAAGCCTTTTTGATACTGCCTTGTTCTCATCATAGGAACAGCACCGAACTTGGAGAATATCTCCATGATCTCATCCGGTTATATTCCAAATTAAATGTTCCGGAGATTCTGCGATATTTGCTTATGCCAAGTCATAAAATCCTATTTCGTGTTTTTAGTCGCACTGGAAAATCAGCCATATCCGATCAAAGCGGCGGGCTGCCAGATCCTCTTTGGTAATATAGAAATAGAGGAACCCGTAGGTTGCCCACACCCCATACTCCATCTGGAGCAGCAGCGTCCAACGGTCATGGGCGGATTCTTCTGCCCGCTGACGAACCTCTTTTGGAACCTCACTACAACCATTGCCCAAATGGTAGCCTTGGGCTACCATATCACATTCGGCAAACATACTGTGCTGGATCAAATCGGGCCAACCCAGCAGCCGGGAATTGACCTCCGAGTCTTCGCCGACCAGTTTTTCCCAGGCTGCATCGAAAGCGTCACTATCTTCATCCGGGAACACTTTGCTGAAGTCCTCCCAAGAAGGATAGGAGCATGTTGATTCCATCTCGATGCCCATAGGAAGACTGAAAGCATCCTCCATATCCGCTGGGAAGTCTGCAGTGGACAGCACCGAAAGATCCTCAAACCAATAGACGCGAGCGCATCCCTTGTCCTTGGGGTCATCGCCCCAGGGCTGAGAATTACTTTCATAGAAGAAGGAAAGCAGGCCGTGATCGGGCAGAAGGTGTTCCTTGTCGAACGGAGCCAGATCCGCACAGGCAAACTGAGCCAGGAAAGAGAGAGGGCGCTCCTTCACCACATTCTTATGGTCCTCGCCCTCATAAGTCGGCCAAACGAAGTCCGGCGGCACATCCGGGTTTCCGCCGAAGCGGGAGGCTCCCAGATCCCATCTACCTTCGCTGAAACATTCTTCCAGTTGAATGCTGTTTTTACCCAACGACTCCAGTTTTTCTATTATGTTCATGTCAATTCCTCCATATTGAATTACCAGTTTTGCTCGTCTCCGGTCTGATTTTGGCATAGATACAGAACAATAGCAAGAAGTACAAATACAAAATTATATTGGATTAATGCAAATGGCTGTTTTAATTTCGCCGGCAATCACGGTACTTAATGCCGAATCATCTCAATGCGCTCCACTTTACAAAATGTCCGCAATGAGCATCCGCCCGCTCGTGATTGCGGCTTGCGCGGCCGCTGTCGCCATAGCACGGGCCGCACAAATCATCCGTGTCATAAGTGACTGCGCTGCCGGCTCTGTTAACCTCCCGGCTCCCGCCCCAATATTCACAGGTGGCACATTTTTTCTGGTTATAGGAATAAGTATGTTCCATTTTTAAACGCTCCTTTCGTCTGTTTTCATCAGCATAACACGGCTCTTTTGAAAACTTAAATTAAATTCCAGTTTTCTTAAAATTTTTTATTGGCTGATTGCACCTGTAACAGTGGACGGTAATGTTTCTATGGGCACTGTCGGGATCATTTTGCAACTCGCTCAAGCTCCTGCCACACCTTAACCATAGCATAGGTATCCAGTTCGCAGTACTTCAGCAGATTGTGCCGGGCCTTTGCCTGTTCCTCCGGGGGCATGAACTCAATTTTGGGGAAGATGTCCATGGCCTCGCCGCCATTGTGAACGCCTTCCAGATTGTGATAATCCAGGCTGGGATCATCGGGAAAAATAGCCGGCAGCACACTCTTGATGGAAAAAGAGCCGCCCATGGCTCGGTTATAGTAGTAGCCGGACTGAAACGGAACCAGCAGGTCAACGATGTTGTCGCGGATATTCAGAAGATGCTCCGCCAAATCGGGAAAAAGTGCCGCCAGCTCCCGGATCCTTGTGCACTCGAAGGCTTTGTTATACGCCGTTACGCAGGTGTTCATGGGGATATCCGCACACAACCGTTCGGCAAGAGCTCTTCTGGGGTCGGGACCGGATTCTGCCAGAAACTCCTTGTGCTTCAGCTCTCCCCCCTCGCACTCGATATAGTGCAGAGAATACTGAAACGGGATCTGCGCATAAGGCTTGGTGCCGACAAATTTTGGGATCACCGGCTGCATGGTTTCAAAATCCAGAAAATATAGCGGGTAGGAGAGACTGCCGAGAAAAAAACGGATATTCTCTTTTTCTATGTAAGTCCCCTTGTCCTGCAGCGCAAACTCGATCTGCCGGAGCTGCTTGTCGTTTGTGATAGCCGGGCAGCTGAGGAGATCCTCATAGGAAATGATCCCCTGTCGATAGAACTTGATCTTCTTAGAAAATTGCATCCGATAGAGGTCGAAAACAGACGGCTGTGGAAGGTGTCTGCTGCAGTATTTCCAAAAACTGCAGAGATAGGGCTTCTTGCAGCCGGCGAACAGGTCGATTTTCGGCTCATTCGGCGAAAGAAGCAGTCTTTCGGCAACGAGGAGATTTGTCTCAATCTTTTCCCACTCAACAGCCACGGCCTCTGCCACATCCGATACGGTGAAAAGCTTGTGGATGTCCAGTGTGCCGTCAAACACATAGTCGCCGTTCAGGCAGACGAGATAGACGCCGCTGACCTTGACCCCGCAGTTTTCCAGCACATATTTTTGGTAGGCAATGTCGGCAATATACACCGGCTTGTCATCAGAGTCCCCGCCGTGCTTGGAGGAACTTTTCACTTCATAAATCGCCCATCCATCACCGTCTTTGCGCAGAATATCCACCGCACAGTAAAGACCGTTGTATTCGAAGGACGCTTCGCAGATGACAGGCGTTCCCTTCTCCATTTCACGGCGGGTGTTCTCCATCATTTTTTTGAGATCCGGATTTTCGCCGGTGTAGGCGGTAATGTCCACAAAATCCCCATATAGGCTTCTCGCCAGAGCCACCACTTCGTTGCCGGCCTCCATGCGGGCGAGTACACTGCCATCCAACCGAGAGGCCTCTGGTTTGTATTTTCTCAGCCAGGCAATTTTCGGGCATTGCCACAGACCACAATATTTGGATTTTGACAAATATACCATCGCGTATCCCTCCGAAATATAAACAATATTCAGGTAATATATTTGGATAGTATCACGAAAAACAGGAATTTTCAAGGATCATTGGGGAACTACAGGAAATCAATGTTGGGATGGGATGCTATTTATATCGGAGGACTTGCAGTCTTCAGCGGACTATACGAGACAGCGCCGGCAGTTCATTGGGTGGGCATGAATGGATTATAGGAATATATTCGGTTTGTTCCCACTGCAAATTTTTTTAGGAATTGTGCTATATAAACATTTTGCAAAACATTTTAAAACGTTTTGCAGCGAATCCTCCAAAGGAGATTAACAGTATGGATATGTACTTTTCTGCAAGAACGCATGTAAGCTATTCCTGTCCCTCAAAGCGAAAAAGCATGAAAAGCCCATTGGCGACAAGCGTTCTGCATGGTATGATCTATACACTCTCATTAGAGAGCCACAATTGAATATCTGAATGAAACTCAAGGCGGCTGCCGAAAGGGATTGCAGCTGTGCCGCTCCTGTTGCTGAGTCTGCCAGCGGAGCGGAAAAAGCAGACATTGAAGGTTTCTGAAAAGCAGAGCCGGTACATAGTTTCATCAAAGATAGAGCGAGAGATCATCTCCCGCTGATTTGATGTGCTGTGTACCGGCTCTTTTTGTCGTTATAGACACCGTTCAAACAATTTTGCAGAGGGGGTTAATTTTAGGCCCTTCTCGCTGCCTACCAATTGAGGGGCAAATTGAAAACTGAATGACCGTCCGAGTGGGATAAGTATGCAGCGCATCCTGCTGAATGTGCAGGTGTTTGAGAAGGAGTTTGCCCGCAAGCAGATGGACTGCTACACGGAGGACAAGAAAAAGCAGCTTGCCGCCAAGCGCCGGGAGTTGAGCGAGGCGAAGAAACGCATTGCGGAGATTGACGCTCTGATTCAAAAAATCTACGAGGACAACGCCAGCGGAAAGCTATCTGGCGAGCGCTACGCCACTCTATCCCTGTCCTACGAGGAGGAGCAGAAAACGCTGAAAGCCGCCGTCCCGGAGATGCAGGCGTATCTGGAAACCGAAACGGATAAGACCGAGAGCTTGCAGCGGTTCATCCAGAAAGTCAAGCAAATCACGGAGCTGAAAGCCCTGACCCCGGAGCTGATCCACGAGTTCGTGGACAAAATCGTGGTGTATGCGCCCAGATACCTTGACGGAAAACGGGTGCAGCTTCTGGACATCTATTACAGCGGCGTGGGTATCCTACACGAGCTGACCCCGGAGGAGATGGAAGAAGCCTTCCAGCAGCACCTCACCCAGCGTAACAAAGAGAAAACGGCGTAACCGCAAGGGTTACACCGTTTCTAAGAACTTATTAAACTGAGATACAAGAGCCGTCCCGGGGCACCTTTCTTACGGAGGGTGTCCCGAGCCTGTCCTTGTGTGAAGTGCGGGGATATCAGCCCCAGAGGGCGGTGAGCATGGGGATGATCTGCTTTTTCCGGCTCATGACCTTGGGCAGGAACAGGCTGTTGTCCTTGGGCTCGGCGGAGAAGGCGTTGCGGATGACGTCATCGCTGCCCACATACAGCAGCTGCGTACCCTCCATCAGCACGTCCGTCAGCATCAGGATCACCATGTCGTAGTGGTGCTCCTCCTGATCGTGGCGCATGGCCTCCAGAAACTCCTCCCGGCGCTGGAGCATATCCTCGGAATCCAGACAGGTGATCTGCCCCACACCCAGATTCTGCTCGGCAATGTGGAACTCCTTGAAGTCGCTGTGCAGCAGATCTTCGGCGGATTTGCCGTCGAAGCTGCTGTCGAAGAGGAGCTTGCCCAGTTCGTTAAGGGAGACGTTGGCGATGCGGGCCATGCGCTCGGCCATGGCTACATCCCGCTTGGTGCAGGTGGGGGACTTGAACATGACGGTATCGGACAGAATGGCCGCCGCCATCAGGCCCGCCATGGCCGGGGAGGGCATGACGCCGTGTTCCTGATACATTTCGGTGATGATGGTATTGGTGCTGCCCACCGGCTCGTTGCGGACCCGGATGGGCTGAGTGGTCTGGATATCCGCCAGACGGTGGTGGTCGATGATCTCCAGAATCTCCGCCTGATCCAGACCCTGCACGGCCTGCGCCCGCTCATTGTGGTCCACCAGCACCACACGCTTGCGCCGGGGGCGCAGCAGGTGATACCGGGACAGGGTGCCAACGACCTTTTCGTTCTGGTCCAGCACCGGGTAGCAGCGATAGCGGCTCTTCAGCACCACCTCCCGCACGTCGTCAATATAGTCCGACAGATGGAAGCAGACGATGTCGTCAGTGTGGCAAGGGCGGGAGATGGGGATGGCCTGATAGATGAGACGGGCCACCCGGCTGGCATCGTAGGGACTGGAGATGATGCAGGTGTTCCTGGCGTCGGCCAGCAGCTCCTGATCCACCTCCGTCTGGCAGAGGATCAGGCAGCACACGTTGGTTTCCAGCGCACGGCGGATCATATCCGGCTGGTCGCCGCACAGGACGATGTGGTCCTTGCCGTTCCACAGCAGATTCTCGCAGCTTTGAGGCAGGGCGATGACCACATCGCCGGTGACGGAATCCACCAGATCACCGGTGTCGTTGAGGACACGGCCCTCGATGACGCTCAGGAGGTTGAACAGAGGCAGGGACTCCACACGGGGCTCACTGATGGTGTTCATGCTGTAGGTGGCGATGTCGCCGGCGGACAGAGTCCCATACAGAGTGCCATCCTCATTGACCACGGGGATGGCGGAGATGCGCTGCTCCCGCATGATGTGCCAGGCCCGGTCCATGGTGACGGTGGCGTTCAGGGCGGGAGGTGTGTCGTAATCCAGATCTGACACCTGCGTGCGGACGTTCTGGATCAGCTGAGGGGGCTGGAAACCGAAGCGGTCCAGCAGGCGCTGGGTCTCATCGCTGACGTGGCCCAGATAGGCCGCTACGTAGTTCCGGTCGCCCAGAGCGTTCCGCAGGGCGGCATAGGACATGGCAGCCACGATGGAATCCGTGTCGGGGTTCCGATGCCCGACCACATAGATCTCGTTCATACAATAGCTCCTTTTTTGTTCCGTGGGAGTGATTCATGTACTGATTATAATTATTATACGGCGTAAGGGAAATTTGTCAATGCGGGGATATGCCGGAAAAGAGGAGAAAAAAGGCTTCCAAATCCGGCAAAGCGGCGAAAACTGAGAAAAAGCGGCACTGTGCGTCGGTTGTATACAATGTGCGGGGATGTGTCGCTGTCTCTTGACCTTTTGAAAAAGCGGCGGTATAATAAACAGACTATAAAGAAATTTTATCCAAAGGAGAGGGGTCCTGAATTGAAGAGCAGAAACCAGAGCATGGACATGACGCAGGGCGTCATTTGGAAGCAACTGGCGTATTTCGCCCTGCCGCTGTTTTTAGGCAATCTCTGTCAGCAGTTGTATAACACGGCGGACAGCGTCATCGTGGGAAAATTTGTGGGCAAGGACGCTCTGGCGGCGGTGTCCAGCAGCGGGAACCTCATCTTTATGATGACGGGCTTTTTTATGGGCCTGTTTGTGGGGGCCGGCGTCATCATCAGCCGCTATTTCGGCGCCAAGTGCTATGATCGGCTGGAGGCGGCGGTGCATACCGATCTGGCCTTCGCCATGGTCTGCGGCGTTTTGCTGACGCTGGTGGGCATCTTCCTGACCCCCCAGATCCTGGTGAGGATGCGGACGCCGGAGGACGTGCTGCCCCAGTCCATCCAATATTTCCGATTGTACTTCATGGGCAGCCTCTTTATGATCGTCTACAACGCCTGTATGGGCATTTTGCAGGCGGTAGGAGACAGCCGCAGTCCCCTGCGCTACCTCATCATCTCCTCCATCACCAATGTGACGTTGGATCTGATCTTCGTGGGAGCGCTGAAATGGGGCGTCAACGGCGCCGCCATCGCCACGGTGGTGAGCCAGATGGTCAGCGCCGTGCTGTGCTTCCGGAAGCTGATGCAGGCGGACGGCCCCTACCGGCTGGTTCCCAAACGCATCCGCTTCGAGCTGCCGATGCTCAAGCAGATCATGGCGCAGGGCATCCCCTCCGGTGTGCAGAACTCCATCATCGCCATCGCCAACGTGGTGGTGCAGTCCAACATCAATACCTTCGGCTCCGATGCCATGGCGGGCTGCGGCTCCTACGCCAAGGTGGAGGGCTTCGTGTTCCTGCCCATCACCTCCTTTGCCATGGCGCTGACCACCTTTACGGGGCAGAATCTGGGCGCAGGGCAGTATGAACGGGCCAAGAGGGGGGCACGGGTGGGCTTCACCTGCTCCACGCTGCTGGCGGAGCTTATCGGACTGACACTACTGCTGGTGGCCCCCTATGCCATCGCCCTGTTCAACGATGACCCGGCGGTCATCGCCATCGGCGTACGGCAGACCCGGACGGAGGCGCTGTTCTACTTTGCACTGGCCTTCGCCCACAGCATCTCCGCCGTGATGCGGGGAGCGGGCCGGGCCAAGATGCCCATGTACACCATGCTGGTGTGCTGGTGCGTCATCCGTGTGACGTATATCACGCTGGCGCTGAAGGTGTGGCCGGATATTACCACCATCTTCTGGGCATACCCCATTACGTGGTGTCTCAGCTGCGTGGTGTTTCTGCTGTATTATCTGAAGGCCGACTGGGTCCATTCGTTCCAGAAGATGCACTGAAGAGGCTCCGGCGGGTACGATATTTTGCCCCGGCGGGTAACTTTCGTTCAATAGCGGCAGAGAGAATGCCTGCACACAAGGACCCATAAAAAGAGGACGTCTGTGGGACGTCCTCTTTTTATATGCAGTTTACAGGTTATCTACCCGCAGGGCACGGATGGCATTCAGCACGGCGATGACCATGACACCCACGTCGGCAAAGATGGCCGCCCACATATTGGCGATGCCCATGGCACCCAGTACCAGGCACAGGCCCTTGATGCCCAGCGCAAACACGATGTTCTCGTACACGATCCGCAGGCACTTGCGGGAGATGCGGATGGCCTTGGAGATCTTCAGGGGGTCGTCGTCCATCAGCACCACGTCCGCCGCCTCAATGGCGGCATCGGAGCCCATGGCACCCATGGCGATGCCGATATCGGCACGGGACAGCACCGGGGCATCGTTGATGCCGTCGCCCACGAAGGCCAGCTTGCCGTCGGCGTTGCTCAGCAGGCGCTCCACCTGCGCCACCTTATCCGCAGGCAGCAGCTCACTGTGTACCTCGTCCACGCACAGTTCTCCGGCCACGTGGTCGGCCACCCGCCGGATATCGCCGGTGAGCATGACGGTCTTTTCCACGCCCGCCTGCTTCAGGGCGGCAATGGCCTCCTTGGCGTGGGGCTTCACCACGTCGGAAATGACGATGTGGCCGGCGTACTGACCGTCGATGGCCAGATGGATGATGGTGCCGACGCTATGGCAGTCGTGCCACGCAATGCCCAGCCGATCCATGAGCTTGCTGTTGCCCACGGCTACGTCGGTGCCGTCCACCTTGGCGGTGATGCCATTGCCGCTGATCTCCTGCACGTCCGTGACACGGTGGCGGTCGATCTCGCCGCCGTAGGCCCGCTGGAGGCTCTTGCTGATGGGATGGGAGGAGGCGCACTCCGCCAGAGCGGCGTACTCCAGAACCTTCTTCTGGGGCATGGTGTTGTGGTGAACGTCGGTGACGTCAAAGACGCCCTGGGTCAGGGTGCCGGTCTTGTCAAAGACCACCACACGGGTTTTGGAGAGGGTCTCCAGATAGTTGGAGCCCTTCACCAGCACGCCGGCCCGGCTGGCACCGCCCAGTCCGGCGAAGAAGCTCAGGGGGATGCTGATGACCAGCGCACAGGGGCAACTGATGACCAGGAAGGTCAGGGCACGGTAGACCCAAGTGCCCCAGTCGCCGCTGAGGCCCATGACCAGCCGCACCACCGGCGGCAGCACCGCCAGCACCAGAGCGCCGATGCAGACGGCGGGGGTGTAGATGCGGGCAAATTTGGAGATGAAGTTCTCGGAGCGGGATTTGTGGGAGCTGGAGTTCTCCACCAGCTCCAGAATTTTGGAGACGGTAGATTCACCGAAGGCCTTGGTGGTGCGGATCTTCAGCACGCCCGTCATATTGACGCAGCCGCTGATGACCTCGTCGCCGACGGCGGCATCACGGGGCAGACTCTCGCCGGTGAGGGCGGCGGTGTTCAGGGTAGAGCTGCCCTCCGTCACTACGCCGTCCAGCGGGACCTTCTCGCCGGGCTGCACCACGATGATGCTGCCCACAGCCACGTCGTCCGGGTCCACCTGCACCAGCTTGCCGTCCTGCTCGATGTTGGCATAGTCCGGGCGAATATCCATCAGGGCAGTGATGCTGCGACGGCTCTTGCCCACGGCGTAGCTCTGGAACAGCTCGCCGATCTGATAGAACAGCATCACGGCCACGGCCTCCAGATAGTCGCCGCTTCTCTCGTAGACGGCCAGTGCAATGGCACCCACGGTGGCCACCGCCATCAGGAAGTTCTCGTCGAACACCTGACCCTTGATGATGCCCCGGAAGGCCTTGCGGAGAATATCATAGCCGATGATGAGATAAGCAGCCAAATACAGCACCGTCCCGGCCACGCCGCCGATGGAGAAGAGCTTCACCACGGCCACCAGCGCCGCCGTGGCAATGATGCGCCAGAGAACCTTCTTCTGCTTCTTTGTCATGTTGGTCACTTCCTTCCATAAAACGTGCCGGAGGACCTCCGGCACGTTTCGCTTCTTACAGATAGATCTCGCAGTCGTCCTCGACCTTTTTGCAGTTTTTCAGTACCGCCTTCATGACGGTCTTGGGGTCGCTGCCCTCGGCAAACTCCACGATCAACTTCTGGGTCATGAAGTTCACCACGGCGTCCTGCACGCCCTCGGTCTTTTTGGTGGCCTCCTCCATGAGGTTGGCGCAGTTGGCACAGTCCACTTCGATCTGATAAGTCTTTTTCATAAAAATGCTCCTTTCGTGCGGCGACTTTCAACCATTAAGCACTTGTTTAATCTTGATGATCGTACTATAATAGATGCCGACGAAAAAGTCAATGCGGAAAGACGCTTCCCTTCCAAACGGGCGAAAAGTCCTTCCAAACGGAACAGAAAGGCGGGAGAACCATGGGAGAATTGCCCCATCATCATGAGGACCGGAAGCGACTGGAGCGGCTGCGAAGCTTCATTCAGGAGCCGGAGAGCTTTCAGGAGGTGGCCAATCTCTGCCGCCTGCTGTCGGATAACAGCCGGGTGCGGATCTTCTGGCTACTGTGCCACTGTGAGGAGTGCGTCATGAATCTGTCGACGCTGGTGGGTATGAGCAGCCCCGCCGCCTCCCACCATCTGCGGCAGCTGAAGGACAGCGGCCTCATCGTCAGCCGCCGGGTGGGGAAGGAGGTCTACTACCGGGCGGCGGATACGGAGGTGGCCCAGCTGCTGCACCAGATCATCGAGCGCACGGTGGAGGTGACGTGCCCCCAGTCGGACAGTCAGCTGGTGTCCGGTGCGCCCCATCTGCCACCGCTGGATCAGCACGACTACTGCGGCAGCTGTCCGGCGGAGCAGCTGGAGGTCATCCGGCAGGTCCATCGGTTCCTGACGGAGCATCTGGACAGCCGCATCACCATCGAGCAGCTGTCCCGGCAGTTTCTCATGAACCCCTCCACCATGAAGGAACTGTTCAAGGAGGTGTACGGCAGCTCCATCGCCGCCCATATCCGCCAGCACCGCATGGAGCGGGCCTCCGCTCTGCTGCTGGAGAGCGACGACAGCGTGGCTCAGATCGCCCGGACCGTGGGCTATGAGAGCCAGAGCAAGTTCACCTCGGAATTCAAGAAGGCATTTTCCATGCTGCCCACGGAGTATCGAAGGCTCCATAAGCAGGCGTAAAAAAGATGCGGAAGTCATATGGCTTCCGCATCTTTTTTATAGGGATCATCTCTTTTTGGCACGGGCCAGAGTGAAACCGAACACGATGCCGCAGAGACCGCCCACGATGTGGGTCATCTGGGAGATGTTGTCGCTCTCGGAGAGACCGTCCACCACCTCGTTGCCCAGATACAGGGCTACCACCAGCAGCATGGTCAGAGGGATGCCGCCCCGGCGCATCTCGGTGAAGGAGTTCAGCACGATCATCATGAACACCACACCGCTGGCTCCCAGCAGCGCCGTACCGGGGAAGAAGATGAACTGCACCAGTCCCGTCACCAGAGCCGTTACCAGAATGGTCATCAGCAGGTTGCGGCTGCCGTACTTTTCCTCCAAGCCCGGCCCCACCAGCAATAGCAGCAGCATATTGTTCATGTAGTGGCTGTAACCGGAGTGGCCCAGCACATGGCCGAAGAAGCGCACATAGGTCAGCGGATCCGCCAGCGACGATCGGTATACACAGAAGAACCGGGTGGTGCTGACGCCGCCTGTCCAGCCGTCCAGCAGCAGGACCAGCAGGCTCAGCAGGGCAAACAGCAGCACCACCGGGGCATTGAATCGGATCACCAGTTTTTTCACGCATCATACCTCTTTCCAAATGGGAATATTTCGATTATAATAGATTTATCCAAATTTGTAAACCGAGGGGGAAGCATTGTTGAAAAAAGCTTGGAAGATCGTGCTGGCTGTGGTGCTGGCGCTGCTGGTGGTGGTGCTGGGGTACGTGGCCTATGTGTTCATCGACTATCACCGCATCGGGGATCAGGAGCTGACGGTGGAGCGGAACGCCGCTGCCGCCGTGGAGGCGGGGAAGGAGTACGGCATCCTCTCCTATAATATCGGTTTCGGCGCTTATGAGGACGATTACAGCTTCTTCATGGACGGCGGCACGGAGTCTCGTGCGTGGTCTGAGGAGCGGCTTACCGCCAATATCGAGCGCATCGGGGCGTTTTTGCAGCAGCAGGATGCCGACCTGTACCTGCTGCAGGAGGTGGACCGGGACTCCACCCGCAGTTACCACGTGGATGAGGTCGCCATGCTGACGGCGCAGCTGCCGGGGCTGGGTCATATCTGGGCGCAGAACTACGACTCGCCGTATCTGTTCTACCCGCTGGACCAGCCCCACGGCAAGTCCGTGTCGGGCCTGCTGACCCTCTCCTCCTTCGGCATCACCGAGGCCCAGCGGGTGGAGCTGCCCATCGAGGCCGGTGTGATGAAGCTGGTGGATCTGGACCGGTGTTACAGCGTCCACCGCATCCCCGCCGCCGACGGCCGGGAGCTGGTGCTGTATAATGTCCATCTGTCCGCCTACACCTCCGACGGTACCATCGCTGTGGAGCAGCTGGAGTTGCTGCGGGCGGATATGCAGGCGGAGTATGAAAAGGGCAACTGGTGCATTGCCGGCGGCGACTTCAATAAGGATCTGCTGGGCCAGTCGGAGGAGATCTTCGGCGGCTCTGCCGAGGGCTACACCTGGGCGCAGCCCCTGCCGGAGGGGATCTGGGACGGCACCAATCTGTCGCTGGTGGCTCCGCTGGACGAGACGGACCCCGTCCCCAGCTGCCGCAACGCCGACGCTCCGTATCACGAGGGACAGTACGTGCTGACGGTGGACGGCTTCGTGGTGTCGGACAACGTCACCGTGGAGCAGGCTGTGGTGGAGGACACGGGCTTTGCGTGGTCGGATCACAATCCGGTGTCCATGCGTTTTGTGCTGAACTGAGCGAAAGAGGGAGGGCGTCTACGCCCTCCCCCCTCGGTGGAGGAAGGCATATCAGCGGGAACGAAAATTTCCCTGAAAATTATTGGAATTAGGTGTTGACAAATGCGGGCATTTGTATTATACTGACCAAGTCAGCTGCGGTGAGCAAGCGACGCAAGTGAATATGGGGGTATAGCTCAGCTGGGAGAGCGCTTGAATGGCATTCAAGAGGTCAGCGGTTCGATCCCGCTTATCTCCACCAACAACAAAACCGTAAGGCCAACGCCTTACGGTTTTGTTCTATCTACGGTTCAGATACACCTCCCCGCTTCCCACAACAATTAAATCAAGTACACAATTGGCGTCCATTTTCAATACGAAGATGGGCGCTTTTTTATTTATTTTGAGGGAAGGGAAATGCGTGCGGATTAGGGAAGACCTTAAGGGTAAGCAGGGCAAAATCGAAATGAAGGACCGTATATGTGTATCTACAGAGAAAAGCAGGAGTGACAATCTGCGGCCGCTATGATATAGTCGCCCTGTTTGCCCTTGTGGGCCGCTGTGTGGCCTTGCAGGAGTGTGGGTGGGTAACCGTAGCGCTACGGCGGTTTGTGGGCGGTTTCGGGCCACTTTTCGGTGCGCCGAAAGCGACAGCAGGAGAAAGCCTTTGGCGCTTTATTGCGCCATTGGCTCTCACGGCAGCCCGCAGTGCGGACTGCCACGGAGGTTTTCGGCGCTTTGAAATTGACGCTGATCATGCGGTGGCGAATATGTTTTGGCGCTATTTCTTGTGAAAATGCCCGCTTGCCCAGTGTTTGCAGGACTTTCGGAAGGCGCTGATACTTGCAGAAAGGAGGTGTAGCTCGATGGATAAAGACGGAAAAAGCCGACGCTCTGTCTGGCTGTCAGACGATGTGTGGCAAGAGTGTCCGGGAGGTGGCGGCTACCCACGGCAACATCTCCTTTAAGGATGTGCTGCTGTTCCACCGGGAGGAGTAACCGATGGCACGGCTGATATAGAAAAGTGGATACATCCTCACCGGGGCAAGACAGTCTATGTGTACCTCAAGGACCGCTGCAACGCCGACGGTACCTGCTGGCCCAGCGTCCGCAAGATCGCAAAGGACTTGAAATTGTCCCATCGCACTGCGCAGCAGGCCTTGGCGGACTTGGAACGGGACGAATTCTTAGAGTGCATGCACCACCACTGTCCCGATGGAGTCTGACCAATAATTTTTACCGTATCAAATAGGCAAGAAAAAGCGCACTTCCCGCCAAGGGGAAAGTGCGCTTTCAAACTGTCATAAGGGTAGCGTCACCATGGCGCATCCAGAAGGACTCACTCTATCGGAGGTATTAAGACAGAGAAAAGAACAAACAATATGTCTTACGGAAAATACTGATACCGCCAAGTATGGGTACTGCCGATATTTGCTTAAGGGAGCTTTCAATGCAGTGCGGAAATATCTTGCTGAATAGCATGCTTTTTCGTAAAGTATCTCCCTTGATGAACTGTATTTTCACACTTTTTCAGATAAAATTATACTCTGTGGTACAAGAAATGTCAACAAGATATGGCTATAATTTGCGCAAATGGACCGGTCAGCGCAAAATTTTCACTCACATATTTGACATTTGGCGGCGCTTTTTATATATAAGCCGTCATGGCTGCCGTCAGATTTAAAGTTAGCCTGAATCAAACACAGAGGAGGTTAGAAATGCCGCGCAGAGGAGAAAACATATATAAGCGAAAAGATGGGCGCTGGGAAGGTCGCTGCATAACTGGACATAATGAAAATGGCCATGCGACTTTTCAGTATTTCTATGGTCACAGTTATGGAGAAGTCAAAGAAAAGTTGTTGACACGGTACCAAAAAGTGAAAATGGACACTAAGCGCCAACACGGAATTTATTATAGTGACATTTTGGACGCATGGCTGCGAAACAAATATTTATCGGTAAAGGAATCCAGCTATGGAAAGTATCAGCACACCGTAGACTATTACATTCGTCCCCAGTTGGGTGGCTGTCGTGCCCGCGACTTATCCACAGCAGTTATAGAATCCTATATAGGAAACTTGTTGTCCAGTGGGCGGCAGAACGGCCAAGGCCTATCACCAAAAACTGTGCAGGATATTCTTGTGATTATAAAGGACACCGTTTCGTTTGCATTGATACACGGCATGCAATTGCCGTGCAAGTTAGAGAGATTGTTTGTCAAACAGAAAACCAGTGAAATACGGGTTTTTACACAGGAGGAGCAGCGAAAGTTAACAGTATTCCTTATGAACGATATGAATATAAACAAACTTTGCATGCTTCTGTGCCTTTATACAGGGCTGCGCATTGGGGAAGTCTGCGCACTGCGGTGGGATTGTGTTGATTTAGATAAACGGGCACTGCGTGTGCGGGCAACGGTGCAGAGAGTGCGTCTGCAGGATCCGGGAGATGGGCCTAAAACAAAAATGCTGTATTCCGAGCCAAAGAGCAAAACCTCCATTCGGGATATCCCTTTGCCGGAACAGCTGTTGCCGATCCTCAGGCAGTTTCAAGGAGATCCTTCTGCGTTCATTCTGTCAGGAGCAGCAGACCAATACCCAGAGCCAAGACTCTTGCAGTATTGGTTCAAAAAATATCTTGTGCAGTGTGGGATAGAGGATGCCAATTTTCACGCTCTGCGCCACACCTTTGCAACCCGCTGTGTAGAGAGCGGCTTTGAACTGAAAAGCCTGAGTGAAATTTTAGGTCACGCCAATGTGAATGTCACTTTGAACCGGTATGTGCATTCATCCTTCGCCTTGAAAGCAGAGAACATGGGGAGGATGGTGCTGCTGATGTAATAGCCGTCAGAAATATAGTCAAAAAAGGAGACAGAGCCTTGAAATTCCATGGCTCTGTCTCCTCTTTGCGTCAAGGGAGATACTTTACGAAAAACTTTACAGCTGTTAACGGAGTGCTTTCCAAATGAATGAGATAAAGAAGTTGCAGGGGGTTCCGACGCAAATTGAGTACTTAAAGCCAAAGGGCGGGCGCAGGCACATTGCTTGGTGCAAGTATTCGGAGCATAAAGGCAACCGGCGCTATATTTGCAAGAATCCCGAAAGCCCGTATTCGGAAATTGAATGTCATTCGTGTAAGCAGTGCGATTATTACGAGGACAAGAGAACGTGATAGAAATGAAGAAAGGCCAGATAATATTCTTAGTTGTAATAGCAATTGCAGCCGTAATTCCTGTGCTTGTTGTTTTTGGAATCTACTATAAATATGGCTTTTGCAAGATTGAAGAGATTTGGTATGAAGACAGCCTAATTGACTACTGGGGCGTTATTATCGGAGCCGCACCGGCGGTTGTGTTTGCGGCGCTTACATATAGGCAAACAGAGAAGATCTACCGCCTGCAAGATTCGTGGACAAGGGAAAATACAAAACGACCTTTTTTTATAATTGACCAGATTACTGCCAACGAGGACGAGGCGCTGAAGTGCAATGGTAACTGCTATGAAGGCAGCTTTTTCGATGATGAGCTTCCAAAAGGCAGGTGTGTCACGGTAATTTTGAGGAACATTGGCGAAGGTGTTGCGGTGCGTTTTCGCAACACGGATGAAACTTTTGGGGATGCAGTTCCCACGGAAAAATTTGTGCAGCCGGATAAGACAGTTCGCGTCAGGATTCCGTTGTTCACGAGCGAGGCAATGCAGCGGGATGGATACAGAAACAAAACGGTGGCGCTTTTATACCAGAATATTGTGGGAGTACAGTATCGGCAGGAGATCAAGTTTGAAGAGAGTTATCAGCCGGAGAATCAGGAGAGAGAACGAGATATATACACGCTGAAGATTTACGATATAAGTGAACAGACTATTCCTGAGGCGGATAATCAGAATAATGAAGAAAATACGAAGAACAAAGAAAGTGGAAAGCAGGAGGGACAAAAATGAAAAGAAAAGGGATCCTTGGTGGCATCGTTGTTGTGGTGCTGCTCCTTGTCCTGACGCTGGCTGGGGGCGGGGGAAGCGTGTCGGCGGAGGAGCCGACGATCATCGCCTCCGGCGACTGCGGCAAAGATAGGAGCAATGTGACCTGGAAGCTGGACAGTGCAGGGTTACTGACCATCAGCGGCGAGGGAGAGATGGAGGACTATTCCGCTATCGGATATGCATATGACAATTGGATTACTACCGCACCGTGGCAAAATCGAGCAAGCAAACTGATCATACAAGAAGGTGTGACCAGCATTGGTGGCTATGCATTCTATAACTGTGGGGCCCTGAAAAGCGTGACGATTCCGGATAGCGTGACCAGCATTGGGGGCTATGCATTCAATGGTTGCACGGGCCTGACCAGCGTGACGATCCCGAATAGCGTAACCAACATTGGGGGCTATGCATTCAATGGTTGCACAGGCCTGACCTGTGTAACAATCCCGGATAGCGTGACCAGCATTGGGGGAGGGGCGTTCTTCGGCTGCACGGGCCTGACTGAAATATACTACAATGCTAAGTCCGTTGAGGGAAGCTCCTCTGCTTTTAATGGCGTAGGTACATCTTCAGGCGGGATCCGAGCGGTGATCGGCGACAGTGTAGAGCTCATTCCTGCCTATTTGTTCAGTGGTTGCACGGGCCTGACCAGTGTGACGATTGGCAATAGCGTGACCAGCATTGGGGGTGGCGCATTCTCTGGCTGCACGGGCCTGTCCAGCGTGACAATCCCGGATAGCGTGACCAGCATTGGGGGCAGTGCATTTTATGGCTGTGCGGGCCTGACCAGCGTGACGATCCCGAATAGCGTAACCAACATCGGGAGAAGTGCATTCGAGGGCTGCGCAGGCCTGACCTGTGTGACTATCGGCAATGGCGTGACCAGCATTGGAGGCTATGCATTCTCTCGCTGCACGGGGCTGACAGAAATTATTTACAATGCAAAAGCGGCAGCGGACTTAGGAAATGGCCCCGATGCATTTTACAGTGCAGGCATATCCTCGGGTGGATTCCGGGTGTTGATTGGAGATGGCGTGGAGAAGATCCCGGGCTATCTATTCTCTAACTGCACGGGCCTGACCAGTGTGACCATCGGCAATAGTGTGACCAGCATTGGAGGCTATGCATTCCGTGGTTGTAGCAGTCTGACCAGCGTGACGATACCAAACAGCGTGACCAGCATTGGGAGCTATGCATTCGATGGCTGCAGGGGCCTGACGGAAATCTACTACAATGCAAAAGCGGTAGAAGAGGTCTTCGGTTCATTTTCTAGTGCAGGCACATCCTCAGGTGGGTTCCGAGCGGTGATCGGCGACAGTGTAGAGCTCATTCCTGCCTATTTATTCGCCGATTGCAGGGGGCTAAAAAGTGTAACGATTGGCAATAGCGTGACCAGTATTGGTGGCTATGCATTCTATAACTGTGGGGCCCTGAAAAGCGTGACGATTCCGGATAGCGTGACCAGCATTGGGGACGATGCATTCAATGGTTGCACGGGCTTGACCAGCGTGACTATCGGCAATAGCGTGGATACCATTGGATTCAGTGCATTCGATGGATGCACGAGTCTGGCCAGTGTGACAATTCCGGATAGCGTGGCCAGCATCGGGGGAGGGGCATTCTTCGGCTGCACGGGCCTGTCAAGTGTCTACTACAATGCCAAGAGTGCCGCGTGTGGTGTATATACCGATCACGATATATTTGGAAATGCAGGTACATCCTCAGATGGCATTAGATTGATAGTCGGGAATAATGTTGAGCGAATTCCAAGTTTCCTCTTTAAGAATTGCGTAGGCTTAAGGGAAATTATTTACAATGCCAAAGCGGCAGCAGATTTTAAATCAAGCGCCAATGTATTTACGAATGCAGGTACATCCTCAGATGGACTTCGGGTGGTGATTGGTAATAGCGTAGAACACATTCCTGCCTATTTATTCTCCGATTGCAGGGGGCTAAAAAGTGTAACGATTGGCAATAGCGTGACCAGCATTGGTGGCTATGCATTCTATAACTGTGGGGCCCTGAAAAGCGTGACGATTCCGGATAGCGTGACCGGCATTGGAGACTTTGCATTCGAGGGCTGCACGGGACTAACCAGCGTGACAATCCCGAATGGCGTGACAAGCATTGGAAGGTATGCCTTCTCCGGCTGTACAGGCCTGACAAAGGTATACTACAATGCTAAGTCCATTGAGGAAGAAAATAGCTTCTCTTATTTTGAGGGCGCAGGTACATCTTCAGACGGGCTCCGAGCGGTGATCGGCGATAGCGTAGAGCGCATTCCTGCCAATTTGTTCGGTGGCTGCACAGGCCTGACCAGCGTGACGATTCCAGATAGTGTGACCAGTATTGGGGGCAGAGCATTCTATAAATGCACAGGCCTGACGAGTGTGACGATCCCGGATAGCGTGACCAGCATTGGGTACGATGCATTTAGTTTCTGTACGAGCATAACCAGTGTAACAATTGGCAGCGGTGTGACCAGAATTAGGCCAGGTGCGTTCGGGGATTGTACGAGTTTGAGAGAGATTTACTACAATGCCAAGGCAGTAGGAGATTTAGCCATAAGCTATTGTGTTTTTGGCGGAGCTGGTACATCTACGAACGGGGTTAAAGTGTTTGTAGGAGAAAAAGTGAAAAAAATCCCAGCTTATCTATTTTACGGAGCATATGGGGAAAATGGAAATAATATCCTTGAGTGTGAATTCTTAGGAGCTCCTCCCACAGTTGGTGCGGGAGCATTTGGAGAGATTACAAGAATATACGCATACTACCCGATGCATAACAGTGCGTGGACAGAAAGCGTGCGGAAGGCTTACGGGTCAAAATTTTATTGGAGAGGATACTGTTATGAGCCTCTTTCTTCTGGCATATGCAGGATCAATAAAACCGTATACATGACAGGCGACACCTTAGATGCTAATGGTATCAGCATGACGGTGACCCATGAGGACGGCTGCGTGGAGACGATCTCGCATAATTCCGGGCTGCTGAAGTTGGGCAGCTACGATATGTCCACGGTCGGAGTGAAGCTAATAGATGTTACCTATAAAGACATTACTGCCCAACTGAAGATCTGTGTGTATGAACGGAAAACGGAAGTCATGGACAAAGCGGGCTACCCGGAGTCCAGCCATGATTATGAGAATAATCTGGACAAGACCTATACCTACGAGGTCAAGGGGGCAATTACTCTGGACGTGACATTCTCGCCGCAGACAGAAGTAGAAACAAATGTAGACTATCTCTGTGTGAATGGGACGAAGTACACTGGGACGGCGCTGGCGGGAAAGACGATTACCGTCAACGGAGATACCCTGACGATCCGTCTGGTGTCGGATAAGAGCGACAGTGCCTACGGCTTCTCTATTGACCGCATTGTTAAGACCTATATAAATGCGGAAACCGTTGTCCCGCCAACCTGTACGGAGCGCGGCTATACGATGTACTTAGCGAGCGGAACCGTGGGCAATTATGTTGACGCATTGGGGCATTCGTTTGGAGACGACCAAATTTGTTCCGTATGTGCTGCGAAACTTGAAAGCATATATATCTCGGCGTTGCCGGCCAAAACGGTTTACTCTGTCGGCAACGGTTCGCTGAATCTTACCGGAGGAAAACTGATGCTGGTTTGTGATTCCGGAGAGACTGAGATTAACCTGACGGCTGCCATGGTTTCCGGCTTTGACAATACCATTCTGGGCAAGCAGACGCTGACCGTGACGGTTGGCGGGCTGACGACTACCTTCGAGGTGGAGGTTGTTGAAAGAGCTGTCACCTCCGTGGCGGTGGAGAACGGCAAGCTGGTGAAGCATTACACCGACGGCACCACCGAGGAGACGCCGCTGAAGGATGGCGCGATTTCCGACTTTGCGATTTCCGAAACCGGTGAAAAGACTTTGACCCTTACCAGTGAGAATGTCTGTGTGGCTGCCTATAAGGACGCTGATGGAAACTATGTGGCGCTGAAAGCGGTCGCCAATGAGGACGGCAGCTACTCCTATGTCGTGCCCGAGGAAGTCACTGAGGTAACGGTGGCCGTGAAGGGTGATTTGGACGGAGATGGCCGAATCAACATGAAGGATCTCGCACAACTGAGACGTAATATGGCGGAGGGGACCGTGGAAGGTGGCCTCGAGCAACTCCTTATTGACTTCAATGGTGACGGCGTGGTCAATATGAAGGATATGGGCATACTGCGGCGGTATCTGGCTGGCGGATATGGCGTTGAATTGGGGTGGTGAAAAAGCAGAATACAAGAGAAACTAAAAATGAGATTATAAAAGGAGTGCAACATGAAAAAGAAAATTTGTAGTTTGTTGCTGGCGCTGCTTATGGTGGTGACTATGCTGCCGGTGACGGCGATGGCTACGGCATCAAATGACTATACGCAGTGGCGGCAAGGCGACTCGGAGTGGAATCAGGAGGAAGCGTGGCCCGCATCGCAGTATCCGAATGCAAGTATGCGTTGGATGCGCCAGGCTGGCTGTTTAGTGACATCTGTGGCAATGCTTTTACGCCACTATAATGTCGTAGTCACATCGGACGTTAATGCATTTAACCCCTGGATATGTAACAATGCATTGAAAGCGGCCGGGGCCTTTACCAGTGGGGCGGATATGTACTGGGACGGCGTGCGGAAAGCGTATTCAGGGTTTGTGTATAAGGGGAGCGCAACTTATTCCAAAGCGACATTGGCATCTTTGTATAGTCAAGGATATGCATGCATTGTGGGTGTGAATGGAAATGGACACTATGTTGCAGTTAAGTATGCAGATAGTTCAGGAGCAACGATTATGGATCCCGGTTGGGGCTATACATCTCTATCCAGTTTTAGCTCAGTAAATACTATTTATTATTATTCGGCAACACCAACTGCCCACACCTGCGACAAGGGTAGCTATGTGTACTACTGGGATGCACATCCCCATTATAAGTGCTACCAATGTTCGATTTGCGGGAAGGTTTGGACTGATAAGACGGAAACAACTCTGCTGAGCAGTTGTGACGAATGTCGTCCCGGAAAGCCTGCACTGTTGAATATGCAGAGTACATATGAAGCAGATACAGCAGTTACTTTTGCATGGAATAGTACATCAAATACATCTCATTATAACCTGTGGTTATATCGTCAGGATGATTTTGGAGAATGGCAAATCGTTGAACGAATATTTTATGCTGAAAGTGGAATAAGCAGGACACTTTCAGAGGGGAAGTATCGGGTACAACTATTGTCATACAATTCTGAAATGTGGGAAGCTGACGGTAGTGATTGGGTTCATACTTACGGGGATGATTGCTTCTTTACTGTGGCCAAGCCAGAACTTGCCTCCGGCACCTGCGGTGAAAATCTGACCTGGGTATTGGAGGAGAATGGAACCTTAACTGTCAGCGGCGCTGGAGAGATGTATAACTATGCAAGAGACAGTGAGCCGTGGAAAGACTACCAAAGCAGTATAACGACTGTCTACATAGAAAATGGAGTGAGCAGCATCGGAGATTGCGCATTTGAAAGTTGCGAAGCGTTGACCGATGTGACAATCGCCGACAGTGTGACGAGTATCGGGAAAAATGCATTTGCCTGCTGCAGTGGGCTGACTTCGGTGACGATTCCCAGCAGTGTGACGAGCATCGGAGAATATGCGTTTCAATATTGCAGTAGCTTAAAAACGGTAGCAATTCCCGATGGGATAACGAGCATAAAAAAAGGAACATTTTACAATTGCACTGGATTGACCGATGTGACAATCGGTAAGAATGTAGAAAACATTGAAAGTGGTGCATTTGAATACTGCAAGGGACTTACATCAGTGACAATACCAAGCAGTGTAAGTAGTATTACAGGCAATCCATTTTCTGAATGTAAAAAACTAACCTCCATAACCGTTGCTGATGATAACCCAAGTTACATGAGCAAAGACGGTGTTTTGTTTGAAAAAAATGGAGAAACGCTTCTCTTTTGTCTACAAGGAAAAGAAGGGGACTATCAGATTCCAGACAGTGTAAAAAGCATCAATAGCGGGGCATTTTTCAACTGTGACAAGCTGACAGGTATCACGGTTCCTAACAGTGTAACCAATATACAAGAGGGGACATTTTTTGGATGCAGTAATCTGACATCTATAGTGATTCCAAACAGTGTGACCAGTATTGGAGAAGCTGCATTTAGCAGGTGCCGTAATCTGACACAGATGATAATTCCTGACAGTGTGGTTAGCATGGGTACCCAAGTGTTCTCAGAATGCACCGAATTGAAATCCGTTACACTGTCCAAAAACATGACGGCAATTCCATTCGATACATTCTTGTCTTGTAAAAGCCTGACATCTGTGACTATTCCTGATGGTGTGACAAGCATTAGCGCCTCTGCATTTAATTATTGTGCGGCTCTTTCCAGCGTGACAATTCCGGATAGCGTGACTGCCATTGGATGGGCAGCATTTTCGAATTGTAGCGCGCTGACGGATGTCTATTATGACGGCACGGAAGAGCAGTGGAAACAGGTCAAAATTGATAATAGCAATGACGAAAACAAGTGTCTGAATAACGCAACCATCCACTTTGTGCAACCGGAGCCTCAGCCCCAGCCGCCGGTAGAAAGCAGCGGAACGATTGCTATCCAGTCCGTTCGGGTTCAACCAGGTAAAGCTGTTACGGTGAGGCTGGACCTCAGTGCCAACAAGGGTATCTCCAATATGCGCCTACAACTATCCTACCCTGCTGGCTTTACGCTGGAGAATATCCAGAAGGGAGATGCGCTCTCTACGTTGTTCTTCACCCCTCCCGGAAAACTCACAGCCAATCCGGTGAACTTCGTTTGGGACGGAACAGATGCGGATACCTCAGAAGGCTGTATTCTGGAACTGACCTTCCGTGTGGCGGATACGGTATCGCCTGGAGACTATAAGATCCATATGAGCTACCAAAAGGGCGATGTTCTGGATAATGACTTGGAGGATATCGATTTGACGCTGCAAGATGGAGCTGTGACGGTGGCGCAGTTTACATACGGAGATGTCAATGATGACGGTGTGATTAACATGAAGGATCTGGGCGCACTGCGGAAATATTTCGCTGGTGGCTATGATGCAGACAAATTCGTAATGGAGGCTGCAGATGTCAACGGAGACGGTGTGGTCAACATGAAGGACCTTGGCATATTGCGTCGGTATCTTGCCGGCGGGTATGATATAAATCTTGGTAAATAACAGAAAGGACGCAGAAGATGAAGAAAAAATTGCTATCCATCATCGTCTTGGCAGCACTTTTGCTGCAGATGATCGTGGGAACTGTCATGGCGCAGGATGCGAACAACGGCAGTCTGACAGTGGAGACGAAAACAGTGCCCCTGGGGACAAAGGAAGTTTCCTTGCATGTGACTTTGGCGGAAAATCCGGGTATCTCTAATATGCGCTTGGCATTTACATACCCCGAAGGATTTACGCTGAAGAGCATTAAGAAGGGCGATGCATTGTCCAGCCTGACCTTCACGCCTCCCGGTAACTTGGCGGCCAATCCTGTGACTCCTATTTGGGATGGCCTGGATGCAGATACCAGCAACGGTGTAGTGGTGACTCTGACCTTTGAGATCTCTGACCAAGTGACTCCGGGCGAATACGCTGTGACCGTGGGTTATAAAGAGGGTGACCTTATTGATGGCAATCTGGAAGATATTGACCTGAAACTCATTCAGGGCGGTGTGGAACTCCAGTGTGCCCATGCAGACAAGACCGAGCACCCTGCCGTGGCCGCTGACTGCACCAACGCTGGCAATGAACTGTACTACACCTGCAACACCTGCGGTAAGCTGCTGAATAAGGATGGCGCAGTGATCGAGTCCGTACCTGTGCTGGATGCCTTGGGCCATAGCATGACCCACTACGAAGCCAACGCCCCCACCTGTACGGCTGCTGGTAATGTGGAATACTGGCTCTGCAGCCGGTGCAATAGGGCCTTTGCCGACGAAAATGGTGCGCAGGAGCTGAGTAAGACTACCGTTGATGCTCAGGGCCATGATTATGTGCATCATGACAAGGTAGAGGCTAGCCATGCTGCTGCCGGTATGGAAGAGCACTATACCTGCACCCGCTGCGATGCTTATTTTGATGCGCAGAAAAATGTGACTACGGAGGCTGCGCTGATTATTGACCAGATCCCTCACAGCTTTGGTGATTGGATCAAGACAGAGGATGGACATAAGCGTGTCTGTGAATGCGGTGCGGTAGCAGATGAAGGCGCACATAGCTTTGAGTGGGTCGTTGATGAAGCGGCTACCGAGGAAACCACCGGTATGAAGCACGAAGAGTGCACCGTTTGCCACTATGCTAAGGCGGGTGTTGAGATCCCCAAGTTGGACCATACGCATGCGATGGTTCATAATGATGCAGTTGCGGCTACCTGCACGACTGACGGTTCTGTGGAATATTGGCATTGCACCAAGTGCAACAAGAATTATGCCGATGAAAGCGGCAATCTGGAGCTGGATACGGTGAAGGTCGATGCGCTTGGCCACAAGATGACTCACAACGAGGCTAAGCCTGCCACTTGCACCGAGGATGGTACGAAGGAGTATTGGACCTGCGAGCGCTGCAATAAGAATTTTGCAGACGAGAACGGTAAAAATGAAATCGAGAATATCGTGATCAAGGCTGCCGGTCATCAGTATGGTGAGTATGTTGTGACCAAGCCTGCCACCTGCACGGAGGCTGGTGAGGAGACTGCCACCTGCTCTGTCTGCCAGGACAAGGTGACTCGTGAGATCAAGGCCATGGGCCATCAGTACGGGGAGTATGTCGAGACTAAGCCTGCTACCTGCACCGAGAAGGGTGAAAAGATTGCGGTTTGCAGTGTCTGCCAGACGGAAGTAAAAGAGGAGATCCCGATGCTGGAGCATAACTGGGATAATGGTGTCGTAACGAAGGCAGCCACTGCCACTGAAAAGGGTGAGAAGACCTTTACCTGCACCAATTGCCATGCAACCAGAGTGGAAGAAATCGCAGCTTTGGGCAGTAAAGATGTGGGCGTTGAAACCGGAGATAATTCTACTGTTGCCGTGTTCGTTCTGCTGGCCGTCCTGTCTGTCGGCGGCGTGCTGGTGCTGAACAAGAAAAAGGCAGAGCGGAACTGATTCAGGCTATCAGCCTTAAGCAAGCAGAGACCAAGATGAAGTGAATGCATTTTCGGTAGGTCTGTCCTTTTAAAAGTGACAATGAGGGGCCCCAAAAGGGGCCCCTCGCAATTAAAAAATTCAATCAAAACACGCTCATAAAAATTGAATATCCAAGTTTGTACCGCGGAGCCGCTTTGATTTGTCTTGCTCTCTTTGAGAGCAAGACAAATCAAAGCGGCCATGGTGGTGAAGGTAGATTAAGCGTTTTTTGCTCATTTGGTTCCAGAAAGGAACTGAATGAGCATTTTGTTTTGCGGGTCTTCTGCCTACGAGAGATGCTGAGATGACAAAAAAGTTTGGTGCAAACGGTGTTTTCAACGGCTAATAGAGTGAGAGAACTTTGAACCTCACTCCGCTGCTGATAAATCAGCGGCTTTGTTCCTTGAAAAACACCGCCCAAGCGGTCATATCCGGCAACTTGAATACATTAGCTGACGGAGCCAGCGTCAGGCCGAGTGCGCAAAGACCACCTGTGCGGAGCATCTCCGCATCAAAGGACGGCCAAATAAGGTGCAGAGCGATACCCACTTAGGCCAAGGAAGCTTTGGCAAGCTGTCCCCGCCATAATCCCGTCAGCCCATAATGATACTCCTGTACGCAGCTTCGAGAGATCCTCGGAGGGGTGAGAGTCCCGTGATGTGCGCCAGCACAGTTCAAGTTGCCGCTCTGCCTGGGGGAGTAGTGTCAAATACAGGCAAAGAGCAAAAAAGAAAAACAGAAGGCTGCTACATGAGTGGGGACTGGCAAGAGCTCGCTTAATTGGGGGCGGTCTTCTATTTTTGCTATCGAATGGAGGAATAAACGAAACGGAGGACTTTGGAATGAAAAAGATATTAGAGAAAAATGCAAATCAGATCCAGATGACCATTGAGGGTCATAAGGTAACGATTAGCTTTGCTCAAGAGGCCAATCCGACACTCTCTTCTCTGGTACGCAATACCTTGCTGGACGCATATCTCCGAAAGAATGGGTTGTATAGCGAGGAACAACCTGCATAGTGACACAGCAAAAGCATCTGCTGTAATACTCTTGACTGTCTCCATCGGAAATGATATAATTTCTTCGGAATTAAAAGCGTAATTCCGAATATGATATATCAAGGAGGCGGTCGGAATGCGTGCGACCTATGTAGACTTTACTTGTGATATTCTCAAAAAAGAAGCTGTCGGTACACCCATCTATACGAACCGTGTTGCGCAGCAGCTTGGAACGGTCTATCAGCTTGACAATAAGGAAGCCGCTGCAGCTACCGCTGTTGCATTCAAACGGATCATGGACGGAGCGGTTCTTCCTGAACTGAGATGCTACCAAAAGGGCATATATTACCGGACATCCGTGACGCCATTTGGAGAAGTCGGTATCAATAAGGAGCAGCTAATTGCAGACAAATACCTGCTGCCTAATATCGGCTATGAAACCGGCTTCACAGTTATGCATCAATTGGGGCTCACTTCTCAAATGCCGCGGCAGCGCATTCTTGCCACGAATGTAGCGAAAGAGTGTGCGAGAGCAGATAGAAAACTTGGCGTGACGATTCGCCCTCCCAAAACTGCCGTGACTGCGGAGAACAAAGCTTATCTGCAGGTGTTGGATGTTCTTGAACTTCTGGACAAAGCCCCGGTAGACGATGCCCATCCTTATGAGATCATCGCACGCCATATTAAAGGAAAAAGACTTGAGTACGGAACCCTGCTGGCTTTCGCAAATGACTTTTATAACAAAACGACTGTGCTTCATCTGGCAAGCACGGCAAGTGCAGGAGAGATGATATGAAACTACATTTGGACAAGGACGCATTTGGCGTTCTGCTGGAGGACATTCATTCAAGGACAGGCTACCGTACCGATGTGCTGGAGAAGGACTATTATGTCGTTCTGATTTTGAGTGAACTGGCCGAAATGCAAAAGGACGGTTTACCGGCCTACTTCAAGGGCGGCACGGCGCTGTACAAAGCGCTGAAAACGACCAATCGCTTTTCTGAGGATATCGATCTTTCAGTTGATACCAGAAACTGTAGCCGAAGCCAAAGCGTCAAGCGGCTGGAACGGGCGACTAAAAAGTATGTGTCACTCCCGAGAGATCCTGAGCAAGGACGCACTAATCGCTCGGAGGTTATTTCCGTATATACCTACGACCCTGCAACGGCCTACGACAGCAATGACGCACTGCAGCGCTTCGGTAAGCTGAAAATCGAGGCCACATCCTTTACAATCAGTGAGCCGGTCGATACCTTGGAGGTGTCTGCGATGCTCTATGATCTGGCCACCGAGGAGCAACGGCGAATACTGGAAACAGTTTATGAAGTAAGTCCCTTTAATATCCAGACAATCACCATGGAGCGTATCTTCGTCGATAAGCTGTTTGCGGCGGAAGCCTATGTTAGAAAGTCCTCTGTTGAGCATCGTGCCTTTGAGGCGGCCAAGCACATATATGATTTGGCTGTATTATCGCACAACCCCAAAATCGAACTTTTAATGGCGGATCCTGCTCAAATGGAGCATCTGCTGGATATCCGGCTGGAGGAAGAATCTGGCCGCTTAGACGGCATCCCCGGTGTAGCTCCCTCAGAGTTCACATTCTTCCAATCTGCCAAAGACAACGCAGATGTGCAGAGAGCATATGAGACGATGCAAAATCAATATGTTCTCCGAGAGCAGGATCGAATCGCATTCAGCTATGCAACGCAGGAACTTCTGCTGATTGAGCAGAAACTGCTGAAAAACCCTGCCTGGACCGAGAGAACAGTATCCTCTCAGAAAGCAGCGGAGGACGAGCAATGAGCAAGAAAATCTATACCTGTGACGCTTGTCACTATACCTTCGAAGCGCAGGCTGGATGTGACCAATGCCCGGACTGCAGCAAAAAGAGAGTGCGGCCTGCCGATGAGCAAGAACCGAAGGAATATCTGGAGCGCAAGCAGCACACAGACAGCTGGAATTAAATAAACATGGCGACAGGCCGCAGTTTACCACTGTGGCCTGTTTTTTATGCCGTGTGCGGTATGCTTTGATAAAAATATTCCGCCAAGAATTCAGTTCACCAGCGATGGGTACTTGGGTGGTACCACCTAAGCTACCACCCAAGCTGCCCAAGCGCAATTTTGCCGGATTGGAGGCCGTTTCTTTGTTGCTTATATTTCAAGGTTTTGATAGCTATTCAACCTGAAATGTGAGATAATCAAGGTGGCGGAATGCCGTGTACTTTGAAAAGTGAATACATGGAAAGGTGTATCTGAACCTCTCACATTTCTAAATCGTTAATCGTTAATTGAGAGGAAGGATACATTATGGCTGAAAGAGTTTGTTGTTCTTATCAAAATGTACTCAGCATCCAGAACAGAGTGTGCTGTCTGTACCGCGTCTCCACCACCAAACAGGTCGACCACGATGACCAGAATCAGGCCGATATCCCCGTGCAGAGAAAAGCCTGCCGTGAGTTTGCAGAGCGGATGGGCTGGACCATCGTGTACGAGGAACAGGAAAACGGCGTGTCCGGATTCAAGGTCAGCGCCAATGACCGTGACAAGATCCAGCTCATTAAAGAATATGCCGAGCAGGGAAAATTCGACATCCTGCTGGTGTTCATGTTCGACCGTATTGGCAGACGAGCCGAAGAAACGCCTTTCGTAGTCGAGTGGCTCATCAACCACGGTATTCAGGTCTGGAGCGTCAATGAGGGCGAACAGCGAATCGATACGCATGTTGACCGTCTCACCAACTACATCCGCTTCTGGCAGGCAGACGGTGAGAGTCAGAAAACCTCCATGCGTACCAAGGCCGCCCTCGGGCAGATGGTGCAGGAAGGCCGCTTCCGTGGTGGTTCCACTCCTTACGGCTATGACCTGGTACCCAGCGGCACATATAACAAGCGCAAGCATGAGGTTTTCAAGCTGGAGATCAATCCCGATGAGGCAAAGGTCGTGCGTATGATGTTCGACCTGTGTGTTGGCTCCGGCTACGGCAGATTCAAAATCGCCAACTTCCTGTCTGAGATGGGTATCAAGACTCGTGACGGGAAGAACTGGCACGAAGCTACCGTCGGTCACATTCTGCATAATATCCTGTACACCGGAGTGCTTCGGAGCGGCAGTACGCAGTCTAAAGTATTCCCTGATCTGCAGATCATCTCGCCGGAGATTTTCGAGCTGGCGCAGAAACTCATGGCCGAGCGTGCTAACGAGTGCAATGCACTGCGAACCATGCCCCGCAACACCAGAGGACAGTCCCTGCTGTCCGGCAATGTGTTCTGCGGTCACTGCGGTGGGCGCCTGACACTGACCACCAATGGAACGACTCGAATCAACGCTGCCGGCGAAAAGGTTGGCCGCAAGCGCATCCGCTATGTGTGCTACAACAAGACCCGCAAGCGCTGTGACTGCGATGGGCAGACCGGCTACACCATGCACATTCTGGACAAGATGGTCACCGACATTCTCCATCAGGTATTCGACCGAATGCGCTCTGTAGAGGAGAATGAGATCATCTCCCGTACCCACCGCAGCGCCATGGTCAGTCTCAAGAAACGCCTTGTGGATGCCAAAGCAGAGTCCGCAAAGGCAACCAAAGAATATGAATCCTTGAAGCTGGAGATTATCAAAGCTGTGCAGGGCGAGAGTGCGTTCCCGATGGAAATCCTGTCAGAACTGGTCAACAATGCCCGCACTAAGATGCTGGATGCCAATGCCCAACTGACGGAACTCAACGAGGAAGTCGAGCAAAGCAATCAGCGTATCGAAGCCATCAAGGCGGATTACCGTCGCATCATGGAATGGTCCGAGATGTTCGATGGCAGCGACATGGATGTGAAGAAGATGATCGCAGGATACATCATCAAGAGAGTTGATGTGTACTCCGATTATCGCCTGCACATCGAGCTCAACATGAGCTTCGCACAGTTTGAACTGGGACTGGGTTCCCAGGAGATCAACCCGGCGTAAACAAGCAAGTTGCCAGCTGTGTTGACGGGAGCGCTATTACCTGCAATAATAGTGTTGGGGAGGTGTATCCGAGCCTGAAGTGAAAGGAAGGATACATGAAGAAAAGAGTATGCTGCTTATATCGTGTCTCAACGACAAAGCAGGTAAACTATGACCCACTGAAACAGGCGGATATCCCAATGCAGAGAAAAGATTGCCGTAAGTTCGCGGAGTCCATGGGCTGGGAGATCGTTCAGGAGGAACAGGAAGCGGGTGTATCAGGGTTTAAGGTCAGCGCGGCCGACAGAGAGGCTATCATCAGGCTCAAAGAGGATGCGTTAAAAGATAGATTCGATATACTTCTCGTGTTTATGTTCGACAGACTTGGCCACAAAGAAGATGAAACACCATTTATCGTGGAGTGGTTCGTCTCCCATGGCATCGCGGTGTGGAGCGTGAAAGAAGGGGAGCAAAGATTTGACCAGCATGTGGACTTTTTAATGAATTATATCCGTTTTTGGCAAGCCAGCGGAGAAAGTAAAAAGACCTCCATTCGGACCAAGACCGCATTGGAGCAGCTTGTTGCCGAAGGACGCTTCTGCGGAGGCATTGTTCCCTATGGCTATAAACTGGAACCCAGTGGAATCCTCAACAAGCGCAAGCACGAGGTGATGAAGCTTGTTATTGAGGAGAATGAAGCCGATGCGATTCGCTTGATGTTCCGTCTATGTGTCAACTCCGGATATGGAAGATGCCGGATCGCTTCGGCCCTCAATGACAGTGGCCTAAAGAACAGAGACGGACAAAACTGGCATGAGGCGACAGTCGGGCATATTCTCCACAATATTCTGTATACGGGGGTCCTGCGAAGCGGAAGCAGCCGGTCCGATGTGATCCCGGAATTGCAAATCGTTGCTCCGAACACCTTCTGCCAGGCACAAATACTGATGCGGGAACGCACAAATGCACATGACGCCGCAAGGACACTTCCTCGCAACACAAGGGGCCAGGCGATGCTTTCCGGGAATATCCGCTGCGGACACTGCGGCGGACGGTTGATCCTGACCAGCAGCACAGCCGATTATGTCAAGGCAGATGGTACCTGCGTGAAGAGAAAGCGTACACGCTATATATGCTACAACAAGGTGCGAAAAAGATGCCCTTGCAGCGGACCGACCGGCTACACGGCACACATCCTGGATGCAAGGGTAAAAGCATATTTGCGTGAGTTATTTGCGGCGGTAAAGTGCGGCAGGATATCAACGGTCACGGACGATACAAAGAAGCAGCTGGCGGAAAAACAAGCCGAGCTTCTGGAGCTTACACAGCAATTCGAAGAATCGCAGAGTCAATATGAGCTGTTTAAGGATCGGCTCCTCGACTCCATCCAGCAGGCCGATCCCAAACGCCAGAGCATGCTGACAGAAGTCCTGGATGAAGCATACGAGAGGGTCGTATCTCTGAGGAAAGGCGTTGGGATCCTGCAAGCGCAGGTGGAGGGATTATCAGAGACCGTCGCAGAACCGGAGAAACACGCTGCGCGGATCATGGAATGGGCAAATATCTTCGAGGTCTGCAGCGCTGAGACACAGAAAATGATTGCGGGCTATATGCTCAAATGCGTGACCGTGTTCCAAGACTACCGCATGGACATCCAAACCAATGACATCGGCATTGCAATACCGATGTTGGGCACGGAATCAACTGAACAAATTTAATTGGCCATTCAACAATCTGAGTAGCTGGAGATACCTTGGAAAGATGCCTGTGGGGGTGCTTAACCGATGACTCGGGAGAGCGCTTGAATGGCATTCAAGAGGTCAGCGGTTCGATCCCGCTTATCTCCACCAAAAACTCGAAAGAGTGAGAAAAACCTTGAAATCATCTGATTTCAAGGTTTTTTCTTTTCCAAAAGTAGAAAATTCGGGGGATTTGCAAAAAGCACCTGTGCGCTTGATTTTTGATGGAAATTTTGAAAATCAAGAGGTCAGGTATGATGAAGAAAATCAGGATGAATTGCACCGCCACATTGGACGAAACCTTTGCGGATTTTCTCCTTTCCCGCAGGGCAAAAGGGCTTGCGGAAAAGACGCTGGAAAGCTATTCCTCCCAATGGAAAGCCGTGGCGCGGCACTTGGACACGGGGACGGACATTGCAGCCCTCCAAAAGGCAGGCTTGGACGATATGATTGTTTCCATGCGGGACGCTGGGCTTTCGCCCAACAGTATCAACAGCTACACGCGGGTTCTGAAATCCTTTTTCTCTTGGTGCAACGAGCAGGGGCTGACCCGTTTGAATATCCCCCTGTACAAGGCTGAGGAAACCGTGAAGGGAACCTATTCAGACGCGGAACTGACCGCGCTTCTGAAAAAGCCCGATATTCGCAAGACAACTTTTGCGGAATATCAGGACTGGGTGATTATCAACTTTCTTTTGAACTGCGGGAGCCGCGCCGCGACGGTCAGGGCGATACAAATTCGGGACGTGGATTTGGACGGCGGCGTTGTGTTCTACCGCCACACGAAGAACAGAAAAGCACAGGTCATTCCCCTTTGCAGCCCCATGATTGCCATTCTGCGGGAGTATGGGCGTTACCGTGGCGGGGAGCCTACGGATTATCTCTTTTGCACGGAAACGGGAACACAACTGACGGAGAACGGCTTGCGGCAATCTATCGCAAGGTACAACACGCGGCGCGGAGTGCAAAAAACATCTATCCATTTGTTCCGCCACACATTCGCACGGAAATATCTGATTGACTGCGGCGGGGATGCATTCACGCTCCAAAAGCTATTGGGACATTCCGCCCTTGCCATGACGAAGCATTATTGCGCCATTTACGATGCGGATTTGACGAAGAACTACGACAACTTTTCCCCGCTGGCGCAAATGAAAGCGGGCGGCGCAAAAATCAAAATGCCTGCCAAAGGCCGCTGACGGCTTACCACGGGGCGCATGGGTGGCAGCGGTATTTATCTGTCAGACAACGAAAACGGAGCGGGAAGTGCAAACCTCCCGCTCCTACTGCGTTTTATCAAAATACAAATGGCTCGTCCTTGATTGCTCCATAAGCAAAAGGATTGACCCCCAATTCACTACGGAGGTAATACGCTAATACCTTCTTTCGTTAATTTGCAGCGCGCAGCGCAGCCGCTGCCTATTTGCAACATAATTGTAAATCAACATCCATCCGATAATCGGGAAAAGGGCTTGCTTTTTCCGACGGCGGTGGGTATAATATTACATTGTTTTAGCGGGTCATCCCGCCGTATTTTTGTAATGTGACAAGGAGTGTGAGACAATGACCGAGGAACGAAACACCGCCGCCCCTGAGACGGAGGAGAGCAGAAACTTTATTTTGAACCTAATCGACCAGGACATCGCAGAGGGTGGTCAGTTCCAGGGACAGACCGTCCACACCCGGTTTCCGCCGGAGCCCAACGGCTATCTGCACATCGGACACTGCAAGGCCCTGTGCATCGACTTCGGCACCGCCGAGAAGTTCGGCGGTCTCTGCAACCTCCGCATGGATGACACCAACCCCGCTAAGGAGGACACCGAGTACGTGGACGCCATCCAGCAGGATATCCATTGGCTGGGCTTTGACTGGGGCGACCGCTTTTTCTACGGCTCCGACTACTTCGAGAAGGACTACGAGTATGCCGTGGAGCTCATCAAGAAGGGGCTGGCCTACGTCTGCGAGCTGACGCCAGAGGAGTTCAAGGCCAACCGGGGCGACATCGGCATCCCCGCTACCTCCCCCTATCGGGATCGGCCCATCGAGGAAAATCTGCGGCTGTTCGAAAAGATGAAGAACGGTGAGGTGGAGGAGGGAAAGATGACCCTCCGGGCCAAGATCGATCTGGCCAGCGGCAATCTGAATCTCCGTGACCCCATCATCTACCGCATCCGCTTCATCAATCACCACCGGCAGGGTACCAAGTGGTGCATCTACCCCATGTACGACTTTGCCCACCCCATTCAGGATGCTCTGGAGGGCATCACCCACAGCTTGTGCTCACTGGAGTTCGAGTCCCACCGACCGCTGTATGACTGGGTGGTCAGCAATGTCTCCATCCCCTATTACAAGCCCCGGCAGATCGAGTTTGCCCGTCTGGGCATTGACCACACGGTGATGTCCAAGCGCAAGCTGCGTCAGCTGGTGGAGGAGAAGCTGGTCTCCGGCTGGGATGACCCCCGGATGCCCACCCTGTGCGGCCTGCGCCGCCGGGGCTACACCGCCCGCTCCATCCGCAATTTCTGCGAGCGCATCGGCGTGGCTAAGTCCCCCAACACCGTGGAGTACGGCTTTCTGGAGCATTGCCTGCGGGAGGATCTCAACGCCACGGCCCAGCGCACCATGGCGGTGCTGCACCCGGTGAAGCTCACGGTCACCAACTATCCGGAAGGGCAGAGCGAGACCTTCACCGTGGAGAATAACCCCACCGATCCCACGCAGGGTACCCATGAGATCACCTTCGGCCGCCACCTGTGGATCGAGACGGAGGATTTTCTGGAGATGCCTATTCCCAAGTATAAGCGCCTGTACCCCGACGGCCCGGAGTGCCGTTTGAAGGGTGCCTACCTCATCCGCTGCACCGGCTGTGTCAAGGACGAGAACGGCCATGTGACGGAGGTGCTGTGCGAGTACGACCCCAACAGCCGGGGCGGCGACCCCGCCGACGGACGCAAGGTCAAGGGCGCTACCCTCCACTGGGTGGATGCCGACAACTGTCTGGATGCCGAGGTGCGGCTGTACGACAACCTGTTCTCCGATCCCCAGCCCGACGGCCCGGACAAGAATTTCCTGGACTGCCTGAATCCCGACTCCCTGATGGTGCTGCGGGGCTGCAAGGTGGAACGCAGCATGGCCGCTGTGGCAGAGGAGTTCGACCGCCGGGAGAACCGTACCGGCGTCAACGCACCCACCTTCCAGTTCATGCGGACCGGCTATTTCTGCATGGATAACCGGGACTGCACGGCGGAGCATCTGGTGTTCAACCGCAGCGTTTCTCTGAAGGACAGCTTCAAGAAGTAAAGAGGAGCTGTCGAAAAACAAACGAAGGCCCGGAGGTCACAGACCTCCGGGCCTTTTGGCTAAAGCCCCTTGGGGGGTTATTTTTTTCGGTTCAGTAGCCGCATCACCGTCATCACGGCACCGAGCAACACACCGGCCACCGTCCAGATGACCCAACTCCGCTCCGGCGGCACCTCCAGCGGCTCCTTCTTCAGAAAGGCGTACTCCTTCGCCGCAGGACAGGAACAGCGCCACGGCCACCAGCAGAGCGCACAGTCCGGTTCCGGCGGCGGGCCTCCTCCGTGATGGAGAAGCGGGTGTCCTGACTTATCCCTGTCAGCAAGAGCAGCGGGATAGGGGAGAGGATGCAGAGAAAGGTGGCCAGAGCGATCCGGGGAGTGCAGCGGTGCAGCCGTAAAGGGGCAGATGACAAACAGCGAGGGCCAACGGCCCTCGCTGTTTGTTGCTGTTTACTTTTTCTTGCCGCCGTGGGAGGCCTTCATGCGCTTTTCGTGGTTGAGGATGGTCTTGCGGATGCGGAGATTCTCCGGTGTGACCTCCAGCAGCTCGTCGTCGGCCAGAAACTCCAGACACTGCTCCAGACTCAGACGGCGGGGCGGCACCAGCCGCAGGGCATCGTCGGAGCCGGCGGCCCGCATATTGGTCATCTGCTTCTTCTTGCAGACGTTGACGGTGATGTCCTCCTGCTTGGGACTGACACCCACCACCATGCCCTCGTAGACCTTTACGCCGGGGCCGATGAACAGGGCGCCACGGTCCTGCGCATTGAACAGACCGTAGCTGACGGACTCGCCGGTCTCGAAGGCCACCAGAGAGCCGGTGTTGCGCCGGTTCAGGTCGCCCTTATAGGGGGCGTAGCTGTCGAACACGGAGGCCATGATGCCCTCGCCACGGGTATCCGTCAGGAACTCGTTGCGGTAACCGAACAGGCCGCGGGCGGGGATCAGAAACTCCAGCTTCATGCGGCTGCCCACGGGGGTCATCTCCAGCAGATCGCCCTTCCGGGCACCCAGCTTCTCGATGACGGCGCCCACGGACTCGCTGGGGACATCCACCACCAGCCGCTCGATGGGCTCGCATTTCTTGCCATCGATGGTCTGATACAGCACACGGGGGGGAGAGACCTGGAACTCGTAGCCCTCCCGGCGCATGGTCTCAATGAGGATGGACAGACTCATTTCGCCACGGCCCGCCACGTTGAAGGCGTCGGTGGCGCCATCCAGCTCCGTGACCCGCAGGGAGACATCCTTCAGGGTCTCACGGAACAGCCGCTCCCGCAGCTGGCGGGAGGTGACGAACTTGCCCTCACGCCCGGCATAGGGGGAGTCGTTGACGGAGAAGGTCATCTCCATGGTGGGAGCGGAGATCTTCACGAAGGGCAGAGGCTCCACACAGGAGGTGGCGCAGATGGTATCACCGATGGTGATATCGGGGATGCCAGACAGGGCGATGATGTTGCCGGCGGTGGCCTCGGTGATGGGCTTCTTGCCCAGCCCCTCAAACTCGTACATGGAGACGGCCTTGGCCTTCTTGGCGGGGGCGTCGGGGTCGTGGTAGTTGCAGACGGCAATCTCCTGATTCTGCTTCAGCACACCACGCTCGATGCGTCCAATGGCGATGCGCCCCACGAACTCGTTATAGTCGATGGAGGACACCAGCATCTGGAAGGGCTGATCCAGATCCGCCTCCGGGGCGGGGATGTAGCTGAGGATGGTGTCGAACAGGGGCTTGAGATCCGTGCCGGGGACGTCGGGGGAGTAGGAGGCCACGCCCTGACGGGCCGAGCAGAACAGCATGGGGGAATCCAGCTGCTCCGGGGTGGCGTCCAGATCCAGCAGCAGCTCCAGCACCTCGTCGATGACCTCGTGGATGCGCTGGTCGGGGCGGTCGATCTTGTTGACCACCACGATGACCCGGTGGCCCAGCTCCAGCGCACGGCTCAGCACAAAGCGGGTCTGGGGCATGGGCCCCTCAGCGGCGTCCACCAGCAGGATAACGCCGTTGACCATTTTCAGGATGCGCTCCACCTCACCGCCGAAGTCGGCATGGCCCGGCGTGTCCACGATGTTGATCTTGGTGTCGCCGTACTGGATGGCGGTGTTCTTGGCCAGAATGGTGATGCCACGCTCACGCTCCAGATCGTTGGAGTCCATGACACGCTCCACCGTCTCCTGATTCTCCCGGTACACGCCACCCTGCTTGAGCATCTGGTCCACCAGCGTGGTCTTGCCGTGGTCCACGTGGGCGATGATGGCTACGTTTCTCAGTTTTTCGTTCTGCAAAGGAAAAACCCCTTTCTTTTCGTGGGTATAGTTTTACATCAACCTTAACAGTATATGCTCTTTTGGAGCCGGATGCAAGAGGTTTTTCACGCTTTCCGACATTTTTTGTCAGTCCAGCTTCCCTCTGGCGTGGAGGACGTCATCCTGTGTGAGGGTCATCAGGTCCTCTTTGGTGACGGTCTCCATGGCGGCCAGACGGTTATTCTGGGCCACCAGAATGTGCTCGAAGATGTTCCGCACGCCACGGGCGTTGCCGAAGGTTTCTGGGTCGCCGTTTTCCTCGGTGATGTAGTCCCGCACCAGCTCCTCCACGCCGTCCGACAACTGATAGCAGCCCTTTTTGCACTGCATCTTGAAGATATCCAGCATCTCATCGGAGGTGTAGTCCTCGAAGAGCAGGAAGCGGTTGAAGCGGGATTCCAGTCCGGGATTGGAGTGGATGAACCGATCCATCAGATCGGTGTAGCCCGCTACGATGACCACCAGATCGTCCCGGTGATCCTCCATGGCTTTGAGGATGGTGTCGATGGCCTCCTGACCGAAGTCGTTCTCGCTCTTACCGTTGAGGGCATAGGCCTCGTCGATGAACAGCACGCCGCCCAGCGCCTTCTGGATGACCTTTTGGGTCTTGATGGCGGTTTGGCCCACATACCCGGCCACCAGACCGCTGCGGTCCACCTCTACCAGCTGGCCCTTGGAGAGGATGTCCAGACTCCGGTAGATACGGGCCATCATCCGGGCCATCATGGTCTTGCCGGTGCCGGGGTTGCCGGTGAACACCATGTGCAGGGACATATCCGTGGTGGGCAGGTCGTGCTGGCGGCGAAGCTTGTAGACGGAGGCCATGTTGATGAGGTTGCGGACCTCCTCCTTGACGGTGGCAAGGCCGATGTAGCTGTCCAGCTCCGCCTGCAGGTCCTTCATGTCCTCCTTGGGCAGGGGCTCCACCACCTCCGTTTTCTCAGCCTTGGCGGCAGGTTGACCGCCGGCGGTCTTGCCATCGGACGGCTGGGCGGGCATTTTGCCGTCGGCGCTGCCCACAGGCTTCCCGCCGGAGGGCGGGGCGGAGGGGGACTTGGGGGACAGGACACCCTCGAAGGGAGTGCCCCAAAAATCGTCGCCCATGCTGCGGAGGTTGCGCTCCGTCATGGTGCGGATGACCTCCAGCTGCTGGAGGATGATCTCGTCTTTTTTATCCATTGTCGATTACTCCTTTGTCGAGAGTTTGATATGGGCCATGGCCCGGAACAGCAGAGAGGAGACGAAGCCCGTGAGGGTTCCCGTCAGCAGGGAGATGCCCAGCAGGAAGGGAAGGTAGCCCAGTACGGCGGTGTTGCCCAGCGTGATGAGGGCAGCCGCCATCTGGCCCAGGTTATGGCCGGCGGCGCCGCCGATGGAGACCCCGTAGATAGACAGGCATCTCAGGCGGCGCAGGAGGATCATCACCAGCATGGCGGTGAGGCCCCCCAGCAGGGAAAAGAGCATGGCGGAGGCGTTTCCGGCGAAGAGACCGCCCAGCAGGCACCGGGCCGTGAGGATGGCCAGCGCCGGGAGAGCGCCCAGCTGATACAGGGCGAACACGGTGACGATGTTGGCAAGGCCCAGCTTCACGCCGGGCAGGGGGATCAGCAGCGTCACGGGAAAGAGGTTTTCCAGCGTGCTGAGCCCCAGTGCCAGCGCCGTCAACACAGCGCACAGAGCCAGCTGTCGGGTGGAGATATGTTTCATGCGCCGCCCCCTATCCCAACACCACGTCGGCGTCCGATGTGCCGCCGGTGAGCTGGATGACCACCTGCTCCGGCAGGCAGACGATGCTCTGGCCGGAGCGGGTGATGCGGCCGGTGTGAACGCAGTCCTGCCCCGGACAGTCGCTGCGGGTAACGCAGACACCGCCGCTGTCCACCTGAATTTCCAGATGGTAGTCGCCGTCGATGGCGACGGTTTTTGTCTCGGTCAGGCCGGTGAGGCGGATGGTCTGGATCAAGGCGCCCCGGTGGGTGATGGTGACGGCCTGAGGTGCGCCGGTGCGGCGGCCATAGAAGCACAGGATCGTCACAATGGCCAGAGCCGCCACCAGCGCTGCCACCACGCCGTCCCAGAGGGTGGGGCGGAGCTTAGGGGTGGATGGATACGTATTCATAGCCGCTGCCCTCCGTGGGAGTGATTTTTTCGGAAAGACCGGGGGTGTACAGCACCTGTCCGGCGGTGGTGATCAGGATCATCTCAAAGCCGCCGTGGGTGCGCCAGAAGGCCTGCGCCCCAGCGCTGCCCATCACATAGAGAGCGGTGGAATAGGCGTCGGCCCTGGTGCCGTTGTCACAGAGGATGGAGACGGACAGCAGGTCACTCTCCACGGGATAGCCGGTCTTGGGGTCCAGAATGTGCTGGTAGACCGTGCCGTCCGGGGCGGTGTAGTAGCGCTGATAGCCGCCGGAGGTGACGGCGAAGGAGTCCGTCAGGGCCACGGTGACGGCGTAGCCGTCGGAGCGGGGGTCCTGAATGGCCACCACCCACGGCTGCCCGTTGGGCTTGGAGCCGCAGACGTAGACATTGCCGCCGAGGCTGATGGTGCCGGAGGTAATGCCGTGCCGGGCGAAGATGGCAGCCACCCGGTCGGAGGCGTAGCCCTTGGCGATGCCGCCCAGGTCGATGGCGCAGCCGTCGTCCAGTGTGGCGGTGTCTCCTGACAGGTGCAGATGCTCCGGCCCCACCAGCGGTAGCAGGGCATCGATCTCCTGCTGGGTGGGGACGTAGGGGCTGTCGGTGGTGATGCCCCATAGGGAGACCAGCGGGGCGATGGTGATATCGAAGGCGCCGTCGGTGGCGGCGGTATAGGTCTGGGCCTGAGCCAGCAGGGAGGCCGTTTCCTCGGAGACGGTGACGGCGCCGCCGGCGTTGATCTGAGAAATCTCGCTGGTGTCGATGGTGCGGGACAGGAGTCGCTCCAGACGGTTGATCTCCCGACTGGCGTCCGTCAGGGCGGCTGCTGCGTTTTCACCGTAGGCGGTGAGGTCCATCACCGTGTCCATGGCGAAAAGCTGGACGGACTCCGGCTGCTCTCCGCCGCAGGCGGTGAGGGACAGCACCATGCATAGAGCCAGCAGAAGGCAGAGCAGTCGTTTCATAGCTCCTGCCGCCCTTCCAGCGCACGGGTGAGAGTGGCGTCGTCGGCAAACTCCAGATGCCCGCCCACGGGGATGCCGTAGGCCAGACGGGTGACCTTCACGCCGAAGGGCTTCAGCAGCCGGGCCAGATACAGGGCCGTGGTTTCGCCCTCGGTGTCGGGGTTGGTGGCCATGATGACCTCCCGGATGCCGCCCTGCGCCACCCGGTCCACCAGCGGCTTGATCTGGAGGTCGTCGGGCCCCACATGGTTCATGGGGGACAGAACACCATGGAGGACGTGGTAGCGGCCATGGAACTCTCTGGCCCGCTCCATGGCGATGACATCCCGTGGATCCGCCACCACGCACAGCAGACTTTCGTCCCGCTTGGGGTTGGCACAGATGGGGCAGGGGCCGCCGGCGGTGAGGTTGCGGCAGATGGGACAGAGGGTCACCTTCTGCTTGGCCTCCACGATGGCGTTGGCAAATTCCTGCGCCTGCTCCATGGGCAGATTCAGCACATGGAAGGCCAGACGCTGGGCGGACTTGGAGCCGATGCCCGGCAGACGGGCGAACTGCTCCACCAGTTTTTCAAGGGGCGCAGGGAAATATTCCATAATATAATGTCCTTTTCAGTGAAGATATTGCGTAAATGCAGAGGATCAGCCACGCAACTCCCGGATGCGGGCGGGGATGTCCTCTGCCTTATAGACGGAGGAGCCGGCCACCAGCACGTTGGCGCCGCTGGCGATGCAGAGCTTGCAGGTGGCGGGGTCCACGCCGCCGTCTACCTCCAGCTCACAGGTGGGATTCATGGCGTCGATGTAGCGGCGGATCTCCTGCACCTTGGGCATCATGTAGGCCATGAACCTCTGGCCGCCGAAGCCCGGCTCCACGGTCATGACCAGGATCAGCTCCACCTCATTGATAAAGGGCAGCACGGCGGAGGCGGGGGTCTTGGGCTTTACCACCACACCGGCCTTCTTGCCCTTGGCGTGAATTTTGACGATAGCGGAGTGAATATTCTCCTCCGTGTCCGCCTCCACATGGCAGGTGATGAGGTCGCCGCCTGCATCGCAGAACTGCTCCACATACCGCACGGGACGGTCGATCATCAGGTGGACGTCCAGCGGCAGATCCGTCACCGGGCGGATGCACTTTACCACCGGGATGCCGATGGAGATATTGGGGACGAACAGGCCGTCCATGACGTCCACGTGGACATAGTCAGCGTCGGAGATGCGCTGGATGTCACGGCCCAGATGGGCGAAGTCGGCGGAGAGGATGGAGGGGGCGATCTTGATCATGATGACTGTCCTTTCTGCGGAACCGCTGGCTCCGCTGCGGCATAGGATACCATAAGCGGCGCAGGGCCGGGCGGGAGGGACGCCCCCGCCGCAGCCGCACCCACAGCGTCCGGCTGCCGCTTTTCAGATAGGGGGTCGGCGGAGCGTTCTGCCGGCCCCCGTTGTGCATAGTTCATATTTTATTATTATATCAATTTCCGTCATTGATTGCAACGCAGAAAACGGATTGTCCCGGAGAAAAGAGGAAGAAAGGCGGGGCAATCATGACCAATCTGTAAATTCTGCACAAGAGGGCTTTACCTTTCCTCACTTTTCGGATAGAATAGCATCGTCAATTTCTGAGGACGTTATCTCTTCAGAGGAAAGAGGCAAGCGTATGAGTTTCTTCCAACGGGTCGGCAACGCGATGGCCCGGTTCATGTACGGCCGCAACGGCGGAGATCGGCTGGGACTGGTCACCATCTGGACGGCCATTGTCATCGATGTGGTGTGTCTGTTCATCAAGGGGTATCAGGTGCCGTATCTGATCCTGTCCACCCTGTCTACGGCCATGGTGCTGTGGGCGCTGTGGCGGATGTTCTCCCGGAATCTGGCCAAGCGCCGGGCGGAGAATGCGTGGTTCATGAGCAAGGTGTGCTGGCCGGTGAAGAATGCCTTCGGCCTGACCCGGACCCGGATGCGGGATCGGGAGCACAAGTACATTGCCTGCCCCAAGTGCCGGACGGTATGCCGGGTCCCCCGTGGGAAGGGACGCATCGTCATTACCTGTCCCAAGTGCCGGGAGGAGATCCATACCAAGAGCTGAATAGAAGCTGCTGCAAGGCCCGTTTCCTGTGAGGGAAACGGGCCTTTTGACGTGTTTGGATACGTTTTGCCTTTGGCGGGTGGCGTCTTCTTTTGTGTCTCCGACGGCATACTTTTTGCCAACAGCAGCAAAGAGTATGCAGAAGCACACACCGTCGTGTCGGCCGATTTCCAGCCACGTTGTGGCGTGAAAATCGGGACACTTCCTCGAAACCACCTCGCTGTATCTGCCGCAGGCGGCGCTTCGGTAGTTTCCACCAAAAACCGATGGTTTTTGGATTCCCTTTACGCCTTATATCAAATACGGCTCTTTTGCCCACTTTTCCGGCTACTGGGAAAAGTGGGCTGTCGGAGACATACATCGTAATAGCCACTACCGGCAGAAGGTTACCTGTGGGAGACAAAAAGAAAGCCGTCTGTCGGATATAAAAAGGCAATGGAATACAAGTGAATTTCCGCAAAAGGGGGCGAACCAGACAAACACCCGCTGCTCTGGCAAACCAGAGGAGCGGGTGTTTGTGGCTCACAGCACCTTGCTGAGAAAATCCTTCAGGCGGGGATCCTGGGGATGGTCGAAGAGGTCGGCGGGGGCGCCCTCCTCCAAAATTCGGCCGTCGGCCATGAACACCACCCGGCTGGCCACCTCACGGGCGAAGCCCATCTCATGGGTCACCACCACCATGGTCATGCCGTCGGTGGCCAGCGAGCGCATGAGGTCCAGCACCTCGCCCACCATCTCCGGGTCCAGCGCAGAGGTGGGTTCGTCGAACAGCAGTACCTCCGGCTCCATGGCCAAGGAGCGGACGATGGCGATGCGCTGCTTCTGTCCGCCGGAGAGCATATTGGGGTATTCATCGGCCTTATCCGCCAGACCGATGCGCTCCAAGAGAGCCATGGCCTGCTGCCGGGCCTCCTGCGGCGTTTTCTTTTTCAGGGCCACCGGGGCCATGGTGATGTTTTGCAGCACGGTCTTATGGGGAAAGAGATTGAAGTGCTGGAACACCATACCCATTTTCTGACGGTGAAGGTCGATGTTCACGGATTTGTCCGCCAGATCCGCACCGTCGAAGTAGATGACGCCGGAGGTAGGCTGCTCCAGTAGGTTCAGGGAACGCAGAAGGGTGGATTTGCCGGAGCCGGAGGGGCCGATGATGGCCACCACCTCGCCCCGGTGGACCTCCAGATCGCAGTGATCCAGCGCCACCACGCCACGACGAAACTCCTTGGTCAGCTGCCGGACGGAGATGAGTGCGTTATTGCTTGTCGCCACGACGCATCCTCCTTTCGATGGCCTCGATGCCCTTGGAGGCCGGATAGTTGATGCAGAAATAGACCAGCGCCGCCAGCGTGTAGGGTGCCAGAGAGATACCGGTGGAGCCGGCGATGGTCTTGGCGGCGAACATCAGCTCCGCCATACCCAGGACAGAGCAGATGGAGGATTCCTTCACCATGGTGACCATCTCGTTGGCCAGCGCAGGCAGGACGTTCTTCACCGCCTGCGGCAGCACCACCAGACGCATACTCTGCCATTTGGAGAGGCCCAGAGAACGGGCGGCCTCCGCCTGTCCCTTATCCACGGCCAGAATACCGGCACGGAAAATTTCCGCCACATAGGCAGAACTGTTCAGGGCCAGCGCCACCACGCCGGGGATGAAGCGGCTGATATCCACGAAGCCGAAGAGGGTCAGCCGGGGCAGGGAGATGGCGTAGAACAGGCCGTAGTAGATGATGGACAGCTGCACCAGCATGGGGGTGGAGCGGAACACGGCGATGTAGGCCCCGGAGAGCCAGCGTACCGGCTTTTTCCGGCTCAGGCGCATGAGAGCCAGCCCCAATGCCGGGAGAATGGCCAGCAGCACGGACACCACGGCCAGCAGCAGGGTGTACTCGATGCCGCGGACGAAGGCGGTGCCGTATTTGGGCAGGAAGGAAAAGTTGAAGAAATCGGTGGGATCCATGTCGGTGAACAGGTCGCTCCACCACATGGGCGTCATCTCCTTTCAGATGGAAGAATACCCGGTGCTACGCCCAGTGCGGAGCACTGGGCGCAGCGGGGAGGGTGCAGTTTCGGATCAGTTGGCTTCCACGGCCTTGGTGGCCAGATCGTTGGCGGCATCGATGAAGCTCTGGAGCTTATTCTCACTGTTGAGCTTGGCGATGGCGGCGTTGATGCCGGGCAGCAGACCCTTGGGATCGCCCTTGGCCACGGCCACGCAGTAGGCAGATGCCTCGCCCAGTTCGCTGGAGGCACCGGCAATGACCAGATCGGGGTTGGATTCGGCATACTGCTGGGCCACGCCGCCGTCCACCACGATGGCGTCCACCTTGCCATAGGTCAGATCATTGATCAGATCCAGCACGGACTGGAGAGACACGGCGTTGGCACCGGGCATGGAGTCGGCGATGATATCCAGCTTGGTGGTGGCAGCCTGTGCGCCCACGGACTTGCCGGCGAAATCGGCCAGCGTCTTGAACTGGTCGGCATTGTCAGCCTTCACCAGAATGGCCGGGGGGATATCGTTATAGTAGGGGTCGGAAAAGTCGGCGTTCTCCAGACGGTCGGGGGTGGCCTCCATGGCGGCCAGCACCATGTCGAAGTCGCCCTTGCCCAGAGAGGTCAGCAGGTACTCGAAGGCCATGTTCTCCACCTGAAGGGAAAGACCCATGTCGTCGGCAATGTACTGAGCCACGGACACGTCGATGCCGGCGTAGGTCAGTTCACCCTTGTCATCGGGATACATGAATTCGAAGGGGGCGTAGTCGGCACTGGTCCCCAGGATCAGGGTGGTTTTCTTGTCGTTGCTATTGTCGTTGCTGTCGGGGTTGCTGTTGGGGTTCTTGCTGCCGCAGGCGGCCAGAGACAGGATCATGGCGGTGGCCATCAGAAGGGCAAATACTTTTTTCATCTCTCATACCTCACTTTGTATTCGTTGTGCCGCCTGTGCAGGCGGCCTTGTGGATGGAAGGCTCCGGGCGTTCCGGAGGATGTGGTTATGATACAACGGAGATGAATAAAAGTCAAGTACAAAATGAATAAAATTACAGCAAAAACGAGAGAATCATGCAAAATGCTCGTTTCCGGACTGAATATTGCGGAAGAAAGAAGCAAATTACACAAAAGAAATGCGGCGAAAATGAATAAAAATACGAATATACAGAGGCGAAAGACATCCTAAGAGAGCCGCCCGCAGGCGGCTCTCTTAGGATGTCTCTATGTGACGCTTCAGGGGAGGATGCGTCCGGCCCCCAGATAGCAGGCGGCGTAGTAGCTTTCGGAAAGGGAGTTGACCTTCACACCGCCGGAGGAGCTGGCGTGAATGAACTGACCGCCGCCCAAATAGATGCCCACGTGGCTGATGCCGCCGAAGGTATCGAAAAACACCAGATCACCGGCCTGCCGCTCCTCGGAGGAGACAGATGCGGCGGCGTAATACTGGTCGCTGGCCCCGTGGGACAGGGAGTAGCCGAACTTGGCGAACACAGCCATGGTGAAGCCGGAGCAGTCAGTACCGGAATAGCTGGAGCCGCCGTAGACATAGGGCGTTCCCAAATAGGTGTAGGCGTAGGCGATGAGCTCCTCCCGCACGGTGTTGGTGGCGGAGGTACCCTCATAGTCGGCATAGTGGACCGGCTGGGCATACTCGGCGGGGATGTAGCCGGTGGACTGGCCGAAGGTGACCTGGTACCAGCCGTCCTGATAGTCGTTGAGGCGGGCCACCTTGCCGCTGTCGATGGTGAGGGAGGTGGCGGTGTCGTTATCGGCAGCACTGCGAAGCCGAACTGCCTCGGTGAGCTGCACGCCGTCGTACTCGCTTAGCAGGCTCTGACGGGCGGCCTCCTTGGCGGCGGCGTCAGCGGCGGCTGCGGCGGTGTCCGCCTGCTTGCGGCGGGCGGCGTCCTCCTGGGCCTGACTGGTCTTGAGGGCCTCGGTGGGCAGCTGGGAGAGGGAGATGGTCTCCTCCTCCGGCAGGCCCAGCTCCAGCGCCAGAGCCAGACCCTCGCCGCTGGGCAGGACATTGCTGGAGCGGCTGGTGAGCCCGGCGGCATCCAGCGCCTCCACAGCGGCGCTGTACTGCACCTCCTGTTGTATGGTATCACGTTCATCGGCGCTGGCGACCCAGATGCTGGACACCAGCAGCGCAACGGCCAGATAGAGACAGGCAAATTTTCTGGACATATGCTTTTGCCATCCTTTCTGCGTTGGTTTTGGAAAACTACGAGAGATATCATACCACAACTCTATCAAAAAAGCTACACAAAAATTACAAATTGATAACAAAATTTTCAGAATGGTAAAAAACGCCCGGAAATTTTGGGCAGGATGCACAAGATGCTGTGACGGAAATGGGACATATCGCTGGGAAAGTGTCGGGAAAAGCAAAGGGGAGCCTACGGCGGAAACGACCGTTGACTCCCATATTCTGTGAAAAAGAGGCCCGGCGGCGGGCAAAAAGGTTACAAGAGACGGCGCTGTCCCTCAGACCTTGGCGGGCCAGCGGGCCATAAGGCGGCCCAGCAGCACATCATAGACGAAGAACAGGGCGACGCCCATGGCGATGGTGGCGGCCAGCAGCCAGCGGCCGGTGGCTGCGAACTCCTCCACCACGGCGGGCAGGCAGAATACATAGAGGATCAGGGCGTACAGCGCCGCCATGGAGACGGCGGCCCACAGAAGCTTCAGCGTCAGGGAGAGAAGGCGGCTGCGGAGGGCGTCCAGTCGGGGCTTCAGCAGCGGATAGTAGCCGGTGAAGCAGAACAGCAGCGATACCTCCTTATCCGGGCACAGCAGCAGACCCAGCAGGGCGATGGCCCCATAGCAGCACCATGCGTACCGTGGGCGGGAGCGCACCGGCAGCAGGGCGATGGAGGCCAGAATGGGGCAGATATACAGGGCAAAGGGGACGATGCCCCCCAGACACAGCAGCACCACGCCCAAGGCGGTCAGTACGCCGCACAGGGCCAGCAGGCGGGTGGTTCCTTTCATGGCTTCACGTCCTTTCCCCTCTACTATAACATAGGAGCGGGCGGGGCTGCAACGGAGAAAAACGGGGGAGGTGTCCTAAAAGCTGCGCTTCACTGCGGAAAATTTTTCCTGCGGCGCAAAAGCGGCGGCGTGACAGTCGTGCGGGGCGATTGCCATGTCTGGCGGAATTTAACGCCGATGAAACCGGCGGCTGCGGCGCAAAGTAATGGTGTCGCCGGCGACGAAAACAAAAATAAGAGGTGATCCGATGCATGAAACGCAAGCAAGGCGAGGCGTGCGGCGGGGCGCTGCCGTACTGCTGGCGATGGTGCTGGCCCTGTCGTTGGGATGGCAGCGGACGTGGGCCGATGAGGGACGGCAGTTGATCCCCGTGGGCAAGGCCGTGGGCATCAAGCTGTTTGCCGACGGTGTACTGGTGGTATCCGTGTCGCCGGTGCAGGGAACGGAGGAGACTCGCTCCCCGGCCAAGGAGTGCGGCCTGAAAGAAGGAGATATCCTGCTGACCTTCAATGGTGAGAAGATCCGCTCCACAGAGCATTTACAGGCCATGCTGGCGGAAAACGGCGAAACGGCGGCGGAGCTGACGGTGCAGCGGGACGGGAAAACGCTGGAGGTGACGGCCAGTCCAGTGGTTTGCGAGGACGGCGGCATCCGGTTGGGTGCGTGGATCCGGGACAGCATGGCGGGTGTCGGCACGCTGACCTACTATGACCCCGCCACCGGTAGTTACGGCGCTCTGGGCCACGGTATCACGGATGTGGACACGGCGGAGCTGATGCCGCTGGCCAGCGGCTCTATTATGGAGACTATGGTGAAGGCGGTGAAGAAGGGCCAGCGGGGCGACCCCGGCGAGCTGAAGGGGGACTTTACCGTGCAGCGGGATGTAGGCACGGTGACGGTCAACAGCAACGAGGGCATCTTTGGCACGGTGGAGGATGCGGGTTTTATCTCCGGCGAGGCGGTATCGGTGGCAGAGCCGGAGGAGGTACACGCCGGGGAGGCGTCTATATTATGCACCATTTCCGGCAGCGATACCCGTGCCTATGAGGTGGAGATCCTGCGGGTGAACCCCCGAAGCCGGGACGGCCGGGATCTGCTGCTGCGGGTGACGGACCCGGAGCTGCTGGAGACCACTGGAGGAATCGTGCAGGGGATGAGCGGCAGCCCCATTTTGCAGGACGGACGGTTGGTGGGAGCTGTGACTCATGTGCTGGTGGCAAACCCGGCGGAGGGGTACGGTATCTTCCTGGAGAATATGCTGACCACGGCGGGATAAGCGCCTGTGAGACAGGGGGCCTGGAGCATCGGCTCCGGGCCTCCTGCGCCGGGTTTACCGGGATTTTCTCTGCAAAACGATTGACAGACGGGGCGGTGGAGTTTATATTGTACCGTAAAGACTTCATAGAAGATAAGGCATAGCGGACAGAAAACACTCGATAGAAAGAGAAAAGGACGGGGAGAGCGATGAAATACGCATTTAGTGGTGGCAAGCTGCTGGACGGCACACGGGAGATGCAGCCCCGTGAGGGACTGGTGCTGCGGACCGACGGCGACCGCATTACGGACATCGTACCGGAGGGGACGGATCTGACGGGCTATGAGGTGGTGAACCTGAAGGGCGGCTATCTGATGCCGGGGCTCATCAATATGCACGTCCATCTGGCGGGCAGCGGCAAGCCTCAGAAAAAGCAGCGGGACAACGAAAAGCTGGTAAAGACCATCCTCTCCACGGGACTGACCCGGAAGGTGGCCTACGGCATGGTGGCGGGCTTTGCCAAGGAGGAGCTGTTCTCCGGCGTCACCACCATCCGCACGGTGGGCGGTCTGGCGGACTTCGACACCCGGCTGCGGGACGATATTCGGGCCGGACGGAGGGTGGGACCCCGCATCCTGGCGGCCAATGAGGGCATCTCCGTTCCCGGCGGCCACATGGCCGGGTCTGTGGCGGTGGCGGCCCACACCATCGACGAGGCACTGGCCCAGTTGGAGAAGGGACGGCAGCAGGGCGTGGATCTGGTGAAGCTGATGATCACCGGCGGTGTGCTGGACGCCAAGGAGAAGGGCGTGCCGGGCGAGCTGAAGATGCCGCCGGAGATGGTGAAGGTGGTGTGCGAGAGGGCTCATGAGATGGGCTACACCGTGGCGGCCCATGTGGAGTCACCGGAGGGCGTACGGGTGGCACTGGAGAACGGCGTGGATTCCATTGAGCACGGCGCCAAGCCCGATGCGGATATCCTGCGGCTGTTCCGGGAGCGGGGGGCGTTTTTGTGTACCACCATCTCCCCGGCCCTGCCCTATGCGCTGTTTGACCGGTCCGTCTCCAACGCCTCGGAGGTGGAGCAGTACAACGGCAACATGGTGTTCGAGGGCATCATCGACTGCGCCAAGGCGGCGCTGGAGCAGGATATCCCGGTGGTGCTGGGCAACGACGTGGGCTGCCCGTGGATCACCCAGTACGACTTCTGGCGGGAGCTGTACTACTTCCACAAGTATGTGGGGGTGTCCAACGCCTTCGCTCTGTATACCGCCACCGGCCGCAGCGCCCAGCTGGCGGGTATCGGTCAGGAGACCGGCACGCTGGAGCCGGGAAAGGCGGCGGACCTCATCGTTACGGCGGCGGATCCACTGGCCGACCTACGGGCGCTGCGCCATGTAGAGCTGGTCATGTCCCACGGGCAGCTGCACCGTGCGCCGCAGGTGAAGCACCGGAAGAACGTGGAGGCGGAGCTGGATCGGTTCCTGTAAGGGAGATATCTGACAGACCGTCGAAAATTGAATGAAGCATGAGTTACAATATCGCCCGGCATTGAAAGAACGCCGGGTGATATTTTTGTTGTATTTTTCATCGGCTTTAACGGGTTTTTGATATGAGATGCGTTTTTGAGAGGATTTTTCGACACAATAATCTTGAAACTATCAGATAAATATGATAAATTATACACAAGTTGCACGACAAATGGGAATGGCTGGAGAACATTTGGGGGCAGCGGAGCAAACTGTGGAAAAGGATTGGATGCGATGGAAAAAAGAACGAGAGTGCTGCTGGCGGATGCGAATGAGGAGTTTCGCATTTTGCTGAGGCAGCTGCTGGAGGAAACCGGCGAATTTGAGGTGGCGGCGTCCACCGGCGACGGGCCGATGGTCATGGAGCTGGTGCGCCGCACAAAACCGGAACTGATCCTGATGGACGTGGTACTGCCGGGGCTGGATGGCTTCGGCATCCTGCGCCAGCTGGCAGAGGAGCCGGGAGAAAGGAAGGTGATCGTCATATCCGCATTTTGCAGCCAGCAGGCCGTGAGCCGGGCGGTGGAACTGGGCGTGTATTTCTTCTTGCCCAAGCCCGTCAACGAGGAGTCTCTGCTGGAGCTGATGCGGCAGGCGGTACATCCGGAACAAGAGGAGCCCTACCACGCCCCGGCTTTAGAGGGGATGGTAACGGCCATCATTCATGAGATCGGCGTACCGGCCCATATCAAGGGCTATCAGTATCTGCGGGAGGCCATTTTGCTGGCGGTGGAGGACATGGACGTCATCAACGCCGTCATCAAGGTGCTGTACCCGGAGGTGGCACGGCGCTTTTCCACCACTCCCAGCCGGGTGGAGCGGGCCATTCGCCACGCCATTGAGGTAGCATGGGATCGGGGCGACCTGGAGACCCTGCAGAAGTACTTTGGATACACGGTGAATTCCGCCAAGGGAAAGCCAACCAATTCGGAGTTCATCGCCATGATCGCTGACCGGCTGCAGCTGCAGCGCAAGAAGAAGCGGGCATGAGGGGCGCATAGGATAAGGAAAACAGAGGGTCCGCCTCCTGCGGTCTGCATGGGGCGGGGCTTGAGAGGGAGAGGCGCTGCCTCTCCCTCTTTTGTGGCGGCGGGGCTGTTGAAATTTCCCGAAAGCAGTGCTGTACCGAGCCATCAAGTCGCATTTAGCTGCCAAGGAGTTTTTTCAATGAGCCGCATAGCCGCCGGGTCTGCGGAGGGTGCGGAGCAGCGGCAGGAGTCGTCCGGAAAGGAGCAGACGGTAGGACTGCTGCTGGTACTGCTGGTGGCGCTGATGACTTGCGTATTCAGCACGCTGGACAATGCGGGGACGCTGGTTCACTCCAGCGGAGAGACATCGGTCAATGGCCCAGAGCGCTGCTGGCCCTCAGCGGTCTGGCGGCGGGCTTCGTGTTCGACTGGAAGAGCCGCCAGTACATGGGGCCGATCATGTACTGCGTGATGATGCTCTCCACCACAGACCGGTGACGGCGGCCGGATGGCCCTTTGGGTGGGACTGCTGCTGGCAGGCGCTATGGGAACGGCGGAGGTCACGCTGCACAAACAGCGGAAAGAGCAGCGGCAATGATCCCTCCGCTGCGATCGGAGGAACCTTTCTTATAGCGGAGACAGCCTGCCGGCTTTGGCAGGGATCTGCGGGCGCTGCAAAAAACCGTCCCCTGTGCAAAGACAGCACAGGGGACGGTTTTTTGATATGGAAGGAGTCAGGCGGCCAGAATTTCAAACTTCAGCACGCCCTCGGCGGCGGTGATCTCGGTCATCATCTCCTCCAGCGACTCGTGCATCTCGCTGGTCTCGGCGGTGACGGTGACACCGGCGCAGCCGTTGGTGGGAATGGTTTGGTTGATGGTCAGTATATTTGCCCCGGAATTGGCAAAAATAGACAGTATGTTGGACAGCGCACCCGGCGTATCCTTCAAGAGCGTATAGAAGGTGATGATGCGCCCGGCCTTCATGTTCTGGAAGGGCTGCACCGCATCCTTATATTTATAGAAGGCGCTGCGGCTGATGCCGGCCTTGCAGGCGGCCTCGCCCACGGTGTCGGCCTCGCCTACCTGAAGCATCCGCCGGGCCTCCGCCACCCGCAGGAATACCTCCGGCAGGGCGTCCGCCGCTACGATGTAAAACTTTTCATTTGCCATGATCTTACACTCCTTTTGCCGGTCCGGGGACGGGCGGGATTTCTCTCCTCTGCATCATACCATGTATTTGGAGAAAATACAACTGTTTTTATAAGAAAGAGGGGACGGTTTTGCGGGACCCAAAGCTGACGTTTCTCATCCGGTGCGCCTACGGGGCGGTCTGGCTGGCGCTTATATGGCTGATGGTGCGGTATGTGCTGGTGTGGCTGCTGCCGTTCCTCATTGCACTGGCGCTGGCGGCGCTGCTGGAGCCGGCGGTGGTATTGTGCCGGAGAAGGCTGCACCTGCGGCGGGGCTTTACGGCCACGGTGCTGAGCTTGGTGGTGCTGGGAACGGTGGCGGCGGGACTGGTGCTGCTGGCCATGGTGCTGCTGCGGCAGGTCTGTGAGCTGTCGGGTCGGCTGCCGGGGTATCTGGAGGCTCTGCCCCGGTGGACGGAGCTGGTACGGGGCAGGGCACAGCAGCTGTGCGCTGCCTGCCCGGAGGGACTGCGAAGCTGGCTGGAGGCTCTGCTGGATGGGCTGTCGGCTCAGCTGGCGGAGCTGCTGGAGAGCATGGGCCAGCGGTGCCTGCGGGCGGTGACGGCGGCAGCGGCGGCGCTGCCGCAGGCGGTGCTGTTCTGCGCTACCACGCTGCTGGCGGTGCTGTTCACCGCCGGAAGCTATCCCCGCATCCGGGCGTTCCTCCGGCGGCAGCTGCCGGAGGAGAGGCTGCGGCAGGCCAGAGGCGTCAAGGCGGACCTGCTGGCCACCTTGGGAAAGTGGTGCAAGGCCCAGTGCATTCTGCTGGGGGTCACCTTCTGTGAGCTGCTGGCGGGACTTCTCCTGATGCGGCAGGGCTATGCCCTGCTGCTGGCGGCACTGATCGCCGTCATCGACGCCCTGCCGGTGTTCGGCACGGGGACGGTGCTGGTGCCGTGGGGGGCGCTGTGCCTGCTGACAGGGAACGTCCCCAAGGGGCTGGGGCTGCTGGCCCTGTACGGCGTCATCTCGCTGGTGCGGAGCGTGCTGGAGCCTAAGATCATGGCGGCGCAGGTGGACCTGTCGCCGCTGGCGGCGCTGGCGGCCATGTATGTGGGCTTCTGCGCCTTCGGCGTGGCTGGGATGGTGCTGTGTCCCATGGCGCTGCTGTGTGTCAAGCAGCTCCATGACAGCGGGTGGCTGCGGCTATGGAAATAGTGCTTTTCACTGGGGAAAAGGTGTGATATAATGTCCCGTAAGCGATATGCTGTACGGGAGGGATGAGATATGAGCAGGCAGCGCAAAGCAGATCTGCTGCTGGTACTGGCCACCGCATTCTGGGGAGTGTCCTACTACCTGCTGGACCTGTGCCTGACGGAGCTGCAGCCGCTGACCCTGAACGCCTTTCGTTTTTTGACAGCGTTTTTCGTGCTGGGGGCCATCTTCTTCCGGAAGCTGCGGGGCCTCTCCCGGCGGACGCTGCTTGCCAGCATCCCCATCGGGCTGTGCCTGGTGCTGACGTACATCGGCTGCACCTACGGTGTGCTGTATACCTCTCTCTCCAACGCAGGCTTTATCTGCGCTCTGCCGGTGGTGGTGACGCCGCTGCTGGAGTGGCTGTTTCTGCGGAAGCGGCCGGATCGGCGGCTGGCGGTGGCGCTGGTGCTGTGTACCGTGGGCATGGGGCTCATGACCCTCAACGGGGCGCTGCGCCCGGCGCTGGGAGATATCATCTGCCTGCTATGCGCCGTAGCCTACGCCGGGGATCTGGTGCTGACGGACCGGGCGGTCCACGATCCGCAGGTCAACGCCCTGCAGCTGGGCATTTTGCAGCTGGGGGTGGTGGGCTTCGTGATGCTGGGGCTGGCCTTCCTGCTGGAGAAGCCCTGCCTGCCACAGACCCCTGCCGTGTGGGGAGCGGCCCTGTTTCTGGGGGTGTTCTGCTCCGGCGTGGGCTTCGTCATCCAGACGGTGCAGCAGCAGTACACCTCCGCCAGCCATGTGGGGCTGATCTTCACGCTGGAGCCGGTGTTCTCTGCCATCGTGGCGTATTTCTTTGCCCATGAGGTTTTGCAGCTGCGGGGCTACATCGGGGCGGCGCTGATGATGGTGAGCCTGCTGGTGATGGAGCTGGACTGGAAGAGCCTGCTGCGCCGGAGGGAGTAAGGGGCTTGCATCCGCCGCAGCGGCGTATTATAATGACGGGGCGCAGCATACAGCTCCGCAAGCGCTTGCCGAAAAGCAGGTTTTCGGCGGGAAATGAAGGAGGAACCTGAATATGATCCATCCCACTGTGGATATCCATACGTATCTCAAGCCCGGTGTCCGGGTCCATCTGGCGGGCATCGGCGGCGTGTCCATGTGTCCGCTGGCGGAGGTGCTGCGGGGCATGGGACTGACGGTGCAGGGCTCGGATATGTCCGAGAGCGATACCGTACGGCACCTGCGCTCACTGGGCATCGACGTGGCCATCGGCCACTCGGCGGAGAATCTCAAGGACTGCGATCTGGTGATCCGCACCGCTGCCATCCACGACGAGAACCCGGAGATCTCCGGGGCCATCGCACGGGGCATCCCCGTATATGAGCGGGCGCAGGCCTGGGGCGCCATCATGCAGAAATACGCAAATGCCGTGTGCTTTTCCGGTACCCACGGCAAGACTACCACCACCTCCATGGCGACCCATATCTTCATGGAGGCCGGGGTCGACCCCACGGTGATGATCGGCGGTACGCTGCCGCTGCTGCACTCCGGCTATCGGGTGGGGCAGGGGGACACCATCATTCTGGAGTCCTGCGAGTACTGCAACTCCTTCCTGAACTTCTTCCCCACGGTGGCGGTGATCCTTAACGTGGAGGAGGATCATCTGGACTTTTTCAAGGATCTGGCGGATATCGAGCACTCCTTCCATGCCTTTGCCGATCTGGTACCCCAGCGGGGCTACATCATCTCCAATGCCGACGACGCCGGCGCACGGGACTCCGTAAAGGGACTGCAGCACCCGGTGTTCACCTTCGCCGTGCAGGATCGGACGGCGGACTGCGTGGCGGACAACGTGTCCTTCTTCGACGGCTGCCCGGTGTTCGATGTGGTGATCCACGGGGAGGTCTATGCCCATGTGGAACTGAAGATCCCCGGTAAGCACAACATCCTCAACACGCTGGCAGCGGCGTCGGCAGCGTATGTGCTGGGTCTGCCCGGCGAGGCGGTATCCCGTGGGCTGGAGACCTTCCACGGCGCAGGCCGCCGCATGGAGCACAAGGGGACATATCACGGGGCGGAGGTCTACGACGACTACGCCCACCATCCCGGTGAGCTCCATGCTCTGCTGACCACCGCCCGCACCATGGGCTATCAGCGGGTCATCTGTGCCTTCCAGCCCCACACCTACTCCCGCACCAAGGCGCTGTTTTCCCAGTTCGTGGAGGAGCTGAAGCTGCCGGATGTGACGGTGCTGGCGGAAATTTACGCCGCACGGGAGCAGAACGACATCGGCATCTCCTCGCAGGATCTGGCACGGGAGATCCCCGGCGCCATCTACTGCTCCAGTCTGGAGAAGGTGACGGATACGCTGGCCTCTTTGGCCCAGCCCGGCGACCTGATCCTGACGGTGGGGGCCGGAGACATTTTCCGGGCCGGGGAAAAGCTGCTGGAAAGAGCGTGAGAGCATGAACGTATCGCCTGTGTATCACGGCGCCCCGGCGGAGAGCCGGACGCCGGTGGAGGACCGCACCTATGCGGCGCTGGAGGAACTGGGCATCCCCTTTGACCGGGTGGATCACGATCCGGCGGAGGACATGGCGGACTGCGCCGTCATCTCTCAGGCGCTGGGGGCGGACATCTGCAAGAATCTGCTGCTGACGCCCCGGAACCGGTCGGCTTTTTACCTGCTGGCCATGCCGGGGGACAAGCCCTTTGTGACCAAGGAGCTGTCTAAGCAGATCGGCTCCTCCCGGCTGAGTTTTGCCACGGCGGAGGATCTGGAGCAGCTGCTGGGTGTGCAGCCGGGCTCGGCGTCGGTGCTGGGACTGCTGAACGACACGGAGCATCGGGTGATACTGGTGCTGGATCGGGCGGTGGCGGAAAGTCGGTGGTTCGGCTGCCATCCCTGCCGCAATACCAGTTCCCTGCGGCTGCGGACAGAGGACGTGCTGGAGAAATTCCTGCCCCACACCGGCCATGTGCCGCTGGTGGTGGAACTTTGACAACAAAATTGTGCGCCGGACGGGAACACCACGTGGCCTTCCGGCGCTGATTTTTTCCACAGGCGGTGAACTTCCCCGTTGACATAATGCAATAAATGGGATATGATGATGCTATCATGAGAAAAATGGGGCATGGTCGGCATTTTGTCGGTGTCCCGGTGGATATGCGGTGGTCAGATAGGGAGGAACACCCATGGGAAAGTATGTACGGATATTGTGCGGCATGATGGCGGTGCTGGTGGCCGCCACGGCGCTGGGCTTGTGGCAACTGGCGGAGGCTCCGCAGTATGTGGCTGCGGCGGAGAGCCGGGGACAGGCCAAGCCGGTAAGCTTCGGTACGGACACGGCGCTGGTGCCGGTGCATCTGGAGAGTCAGACTCAGGAGGAGCAGCTGGTGCTGCGGGTCCTGGCAGCGGACACGGAGGAGCCGGTGCGGGGAGCGCTGTTCGTGGTGGAGCTGATAGACGGCGACGGGCAGAAAACGGTCTGTAAGGACTGGGATCTGGACGGCGTCATCACCACGGAGGCCATGCCGGAGGGGGACTATACGGCCCACCTGCGGACGCTGGCGGGCTTTCTGATGCCGGAGGACACCGTGGTGACGGTGGAGCCCATGAAGCGAGAGGTCATCGACGTGTCGGATCAGGTGGTTTCCTCTAATGAGGTGGACTCCCGCACCGAGGACGGACAGTACGGCGACAAGAAGCCGGACGATGCCGGCAGCGGCTCCAGCGAGGAGCTGCCGCCCTCCATCGACACTCCGGACCCGGAGCCGGAACCCACCCCGGAGCCGGAACCCACCCCAGACCCGAAGCCCACCCCCGATCCGGACCCGGAGCCGACACCGGAGCCGACGCCGGTGAAGCGGGGCTGGCAGACGGAGGACGGTGTGAAGTACTATTATAGTGCCGCCGGTGAGCGTGTCACCGGCACGCAGGTCATTGACGGCACCGCCTACCGGTTCACCTCCGGCGGGGCGCTGATGGGCCGCATCGGCATCGATGTGTCCGAGTGGCAGGCCAATGTGGACTGGCAGAAGGTGAGGGCCTCCGGCGTGTCCTATGTGATCCTGCGGCTGGGCTTCCGGGGCTACGGCACCGGACGTCTGGTGCTGGACAGCTCCTTCCGCAAGAACATCGAGGGTGCCCGTGCGGCAGGCTTGCAGGTGGGTGTTTACTTCTTCAGTCAGGCCGTCAATGAGAAGGAGGCCATCGAAGAGGCCAGTATGTGCGTGCAGTACGTGCAGGGCTATCAGGTGGATATGCCCATCTTTATCGATCTGGAGGATGTTTGGGATCCGGATGACGGCTCCGGCGGGCGGGCCAACAACCTGTCCGTCAGCCAGCGCACCAGCGTGGCACGGGCCTTCTGCGACACGGTACGCAGCGCCGGCTATAAGGCGGGCATCTATGCCAGCTATTACTATCTGCTGGATCGGATGCACATAGGCCAGCTGGAGGGGGATAACTACATCTGGATGGCCAGCTATGCCGATTCCACCAGCTATCCCCGCAGCCACGATATGTGGCAGTACACCGACAATGGCCGGGTGCCGGGCATCACCACGTGGGACGGCAGAGCCGCCAGCGTGGATATGAATGTGTGGTACGAGTAAGTGATTTTGAACAGAAACGGAGGCGGACGCTGCGGCGTCCGCCTCCGCCGTGCTGCTGCGTAGTGAGATTTTTTCAAAAATTTCCGCAGAAAAAGAGGAAATCACCACCCGAATGGGTATAAGAAATTAGAAGTCGTTTTTCCGACGGTCTGGGCCGGAGAACGCACGACCCTCCGGCGCACCGTGCCGGGGGAAAATTCAGCGGAGAGGAGGGAGCCGGATGCCGTTTCCCCAGAATTTTCTGGACGAGCTGCTGGCCCGCAGCGACATTGTGGATATCGTGGGCAGCTACGTCTCGCTGACGCCCAAGGGCGGCAGCTACTGGGGCTGCTGTCCCTTCCACAACGAAAAGACTCCCTCCTTCCATGTGCTGCCGGACAAGCAGTTTTACCACTGCTTCGGCTGCAAGAAGGGCGGCGGCGTCGTGAACTTCGTCATGGAGATGGAGGGACTGACCTATCCGGATGCTATCCGATTTCTGGCCAAGCGGGCCAACCTCCCGGTACCGGAGGAGAGCAGCGACGGAACGGAAAAGCTCCGCAGCCGGATGCTGGCGCTGAACCGGGATGCCGCCCGGTACTATTACAGCGTGCTCCAGTCCCAGGAGGGGGCGGCGGTGCAGGCGTATCTGGACAAGCGCCGCATCCGCCGGGGCATTGCCGTGCGGTTCGGTATGGGGGCGGCCCCGGACAGCTGGGATGCCCTGCTGACGGCGATGACCCACAAGGGCTACACCAAGCAGGAACTGATCTCCGCCGGTCTGGCGGTGAACGGGAAGAACGGGCGGCTGTATGATAAGTTCCGCAACCGGCTGATGCTGCCGGTCATTGATGTGCGGGGTGATGTGGTGGGCTTCGGCAGCCGTGTGCTGGACAAGTCCGAGCCCAAGTATATGAACACCCCGGAAACACTTACATACAGCAAGCGCCGTATTCTGTACGGCATGAATCTGGCTAAGAAGTCCAAGCGGTCCAATATCATCCTCTGTGAGGGCAATCTGGACGTGGTGACGCTGCATCAGGCGGGCTTTGACAATGCCGTGGCCTCCATGGGTACGGCGCTGACCCAGGAGCAGCTGCGGCTGCTGAGCCGCTACACCAAGGAGCTGGTGCTGTGCTACGACAACGACAACGCCGGACAGCAGGCCACCCGCCGGGCGCTGGAGCTGTTGAACAACTCCGAGTTTTCCGTGAAGGTCCTGCAGCTGCCCCGGCGGCTGGTGGACGGGGAGTACATCAAGCAGGATGCCGACGACTTCATCAAGTTTCAAGGGCCGGCGGCCTTCGAACGGCTTTTGACCGGCAGCGAAAATGGCGTGGAGTTCCGACTGGATCAGATCGCCGGGAAGTATGACCTGACGGATGACACCCAGCGCATCGCCTATGCACAGGAGGTCAGCGAGGAGCTGGCCAAGCTGGAGAACGCCGTGGAGCGGGAGGTATACACCACCCGTGCCGCTCAGGCGGCGGGCCTGACGCCTGAGGCCATGCGTCTGGAGGTGGAGCGTACCCTGCGGCGAAAGCTGGGCAAGGAGCGCAAGGCCCTCCGGCGCCGGGAGCTGAATCCTGCCGTGTCGGTACAGCCCCAGGAGCGAGGCATCCGCTACACGAACGTGCGGAGCGCCATGGCGGAGGAAGGGGTGCTGCGCCTGCTGCTGAAGGACGAGAGCGTCTTTCCGGAGGAGGCGCCCCTGCGGCAGGAGGAGTTTTCCTCGCCGCTGCTGGGCCGGGTGTTTGACCGCCTGTGGCAGCTGCGGCAGGAGGGACGGCCCCTCAGCGTGGCCGGACTCAGCGGAGAGCTGTCCGGCGAGGAAATGAGTCATCTCACCGGCGTATTGCAGAAGCCGGAGGCCACGGCCTCGGCCCAGCGGGCGCTGGCGGATTATATACGCATCATCCGGGAGGAGGCGCAGAAGCGGAACGCACAGGGCGATCCCCTTCTGGCGGCTCAGGAGAAGTATAAAGAAAAAAAGGGTTACGGAGGAAAGCAGGCATGAGTGAGAAGTTGAATCAGCAGCTGGAGCAGCAGGATCTGGAGGCCATGGCCGACCAGCTTTTGGCGGAGGATGCCGCCAAGCGGGAGGAAGAGGACTCCAAATCCCGCAAGAAGCTGGACGATAAGACCATTGCCGCCCTTCCGGCGGCGACCCTCATCACCGCAAACGAGAAATTGAAGGATCTGCTGGCCAAGGGCTGCAAGACCGGGAAGCTGGACCCCGGCGAGCTGTCGGACGTGGTGGATACCATGGATCTGGACGGCGACCAGATGGACCGCATCTACGATTCGCTGGCGGATCTGGGCATCGAGGTGGGCAGCGATGAGTTCCTGACGGACCTGCCCGATGACGGGGAGCCGCCTCTGGAGGAGATCGCCGAGATCGAGGAAGAGGAGCTGGTGGACCCCAACACGCTGGTGGACAGCTTCAACATCGACGACCCCGTGCGGATGTATCTGAAGGAGATCGGTAAGGTGCCGCTGCTGACGGCGGACGAGGAGATTCGTCTGGCCACGGCCATGTCCGCCGGCAACGCCGCCAAGGAGCGTATGGCGGCGGCGGAGAAGGAGGGCGAGGTCATCCCGGAGGAGGAGCTGGCCGCCCTGAAAAAGGACGTGAAGCAGGGGGAGAAGGCCAAGCAGAAGCTGGCGGAGGCCAACCTGCGTCTGGTGGTGTCTATCGCCAAGCGGTATGTGGGCCGTGGGATGCTGTTTCTGGATCTGATCCAGGAGGGCAATCTGGGTCTGATCAAGGCCGTGGAGAAGTTCGACTACACCAAGGGCTATAAGTTCTCCACCTACGCCACGTGGTGGATCCGGCAGGCCATCAGCCGGGCCATTGCCGATCAGGCCCGTACCATCCGCATCCCCGTCCACATGGTGGAGACCATCAACAAGATCATCCGGGTATCCCGGCAGCTGATGCAGGAGCTGGGCCACGACCCCTCGCCGGAGGAGATCTCCGAGGAGATGGGGATGCCCGTGGACAAGGTGCGGGAAATTCTGAAGATCGCACAGGAGCCGGTGTCGCTGGAGACGCCCATCGGCGAGGAGGAGGATTCCCATCTGGGAGATTTCATCCCCGACGAGGGGGTGTCCGAGCCCAGCGAGGCCGCCAGCTTCACCCTGCTGAAGGAGCAGCTGGTGGACGTGCTCAGCACCCTGACGCCCCGTGAGGAGAAGGTGCTGAAGCTGCGCTTCGGCATTGAGGACGGACGCACCCGCACGCTGGAGGAGGTGGGCAAGGAGTTCAACGTCACCCGTGAGCGCATCCGCCAGATCGAGGCCAAGGCCCTGCGGAAGCTCCGCCACCCCTCCCGCAGCAAGAAGCTGAAGGATTTCCTGAACTGAGGTGAGCGGGCATGATCGTTTCTTTTGATCGTCTGCCGGAGCAGCTGGTGTCCGGCTTCAAGGGCGGGGACGGTGTGGTGTCCGTCCGGGCCTATGACGATGACATGGGCCGCATTTTGCAGCTGACGGTGCCGGTGGGTGGCAGCATCGGCCCCCACACCCACACCGACAACTGCGAGGTGATGTGCATCGTCTCCGGCACGGGGTTGTGCCATGACGACGGCACGGAGGTGACCCTGACCCCCGGTATGTGGCACTACTGTCCCCAAGGCCACAGCCACAGCGTCCGCAATACCGGCGAAGAGCCGCTGGTGATCCGTGCGGTGCTGCCCAAGGGCAGATAATGGGGATTTAGACGAAATCCGGAGGAAATACTTCGGGAATTTTGGAACAATCGGGGAAATCCCGGAAAAGACTTGACAAGAGGGGATGGGAGGGGTACAATGCCACCATCCCAAGAATGCTTGAGGAAAGGACGGACGGCACCATGAAGAAGCTGCGTACCAACATGATGATGCTGGGGATGTGCATGGGCTCCATGTGCATGCGTCGCTGCGCCAATTCGGTCGTCTGCTTTCCGGCATCTGTTCTGTGATCCATACACTTGGGAAACCAAGCTTGCGAACAGCGGAAGGTCGAATGACCTCCCGCTGTTTTATTTTGTCAAAAAGGAGCTGATCCCTTTGATCCTGCTGACCAAGCGAATGTGTCCTCCGGACACGGTATCTATTATGAATTGCACAGGCAAGAGGGACTGCCGAAGTGTCCCGATACAATAACTATTTATGAAAGAAGATAAAGGAGAAATCATCATGAAACGTTCCGTATTTGCAAAGATCGCCACGCTGGCTTTGGCGCTGGTAATGGTTCTGAGTCTGGCCGCCTGCGGTAAAAAGTCCGACAGCGGCGTGAAAATTCTGGTCCCCAACGACACCACCAACGAAGCCCGTGCGCTGCTGCTGCTGCAGGAGAACGGCATCATCACCCTGAAGGACGGTGCTGGCATCACCGCCACCAAGAACGACATTGTGGATAATCCCTACAATGTGGAGATCGTGGAGGCCGAGGCTGCTCAGCTGCCCTCCCTGCTGGCGGATGCCGAGTACGCCGTCATCAACAGCAACTACGCCATCAACGCCGGCCTGAACCCCGTGAAGGACTCCCTGCTCATCGAGGGCTCCGCCTCCGCCTATGCCAACATTCTGGCCGTGAAGGAGGGCGCTGAGAACACCGATGCCGTTAAGGCGCTGAAGGCTGCTCTGGAGAGCCAGCAGGTGGTGGACTACATCAACGAGAAGTATGACGGCTCTGTGGTGTCCGTGGTCACCGATCCCACCGATGGCTATGATGCCTCTGTGAACTATGATGCTCTGAACGGCACCACCATCTCCATCGCCGCCTCCCCCACGCCCCACGCCGAAATTCTGGAGGTCGCAAAGCAGATCCTGGCAGCCAAGGGCGTGACGCTGGACATTCAGGTCTACAACGACTATGTGGTACCCAATACCGTGGTGGATGACGGCACCGTCACCGCCAACTACTTCCAGCACCTGCCCTATCTGGAGGACTTCAACGCTCAGAACAACACCCACATCGTGTCCGTGGGCGGCATCCACGTGGAGCCCATGGGCCTGTACGGCGGCAAGCAGACCACGCTGGACGCCATCAGCGGTAAGTAAGAGAGAGGAGGGGAGACGTCCGTGATCGAATTAAAGCACGTCAGTAAGACCTTTGACTCCGATTCTGGAGGGGTAGATGCGTTGAAGGACGTCTCCCTGACCATTGAGGACGGGGACATCTACGGCATCATCGGCATGAGCGGTGCCGGTAAGAGCACGCTGGTGCGGTGTATCAATCTGCTGGAAAAGCCCACGGCGGGCGAGGTGGTGGTGGACGGCCAGCGGCTGGACACCATGACCCCGGCGCAGCTGCGGGCGGCCCGTCGGGAGATCACCATGATCTTCCAGCGGTTTAATCTGCTGATGCAGCGCACCTGCCTGCAAAACGTGTGCTTCCCCATGGAGCTGTCCGGGGTGAAGAAAGCGGACGCCGTCCGCCGGGCCAAGGAGCTGCTGGAGCTGGTGGGCCTGCCGGATAAGGCACAGGCCTACCCGGCGCAGCTGTCCGGCGGCCAGCAGCAGCGCATCGCCATTGCCCGTGCGCTGGCTACCCAGCCCAAGGTGCTGCTGTGCGACGAGGCCACCAGTGCGCTGGATCCCAACACCACGCACCAGATCCTGGAGCTGATCCGGGATATCAATCAGAAGTTGGGCATCACCGTGGTGGTCATCACCCACCAGATGAGCGTGGTCAAGACCATCTGTAATCATGTGGCTATTCTGGATGGCGGCGAGGTGGCGGAGAAGGGACTTGTGTCCGAAGTGTTCGCCGCTCCCAAGTCCGCCGCAGGACGGCGGCTGGTGTTCCCCGGCGGCGCCGATGCGCTGGTGTCCGACCCGCAGGCGGTGCGCCGGGTGCGGTTGACCTTCCGGGACAGCGCCACCACCGGCACGCCGCTGGTGGCGAGACTGGCCTCCGAGGAGGGCATCCTCTGCACGGTGATCTCCGCCTCCACCCAGAAGCTGTCGGAGGAGGTCTATGGCAGTATGCTGCTGGGCATCCCCAGCGGCCAGTTCCAGCGGGCCATGGATTATATCAGTGCCATGAGCAACATTCGGGTAGAGGAGGTAGACGGCCATGTACAGTGATCTGTTTTCGGCAGGCTCCGTGCAGGATCTGATGGCGGTGCTGCCCAGCCTGCCCTACGCCATTTGGGAGACATTCTATGTGACGGTGCTCAGCACCCTGTTGTCGCTGGTGCTGGGGCTGCCGCTGGGCGTTCTGCTGGTGGCGGGGGAGAAGAACGGCGTGCTGCCGCTGCCCCGCTGGCTGCTGCAGGTACTCAATGTCATCATCAACCTCCTGCGCTCGGTTCCTTTCCTGATCCTGATGATCATGGTGTTCCCCCTGTCCCGGCTCATCATTGGCACGGCGGTGGGTACCACAGCCACCATCGTTCCGCTGGTGGTGGCGGCCTTCCCATTTGTGGCCCGTCTGGTGGAGAGCAGTCTCCGTGAGGTGGACCCCAACATCATCGAGGCGGCACAGAGTATGGGTGCTACACCCCTGCAGATCATCTGCAAGGTCATGATCCCGGAGAGCGTGCCGTCCCTGATCCAGAACGTCACCATCGCCCTGACCACCATTCTGGGTTACTCCGCCATGAGCGGTATCATCGGCGGCGGTGGTCTGGGTAAGATCGCCATCGACTACGGCTACTATCGCTACAAGTATCTGGTGATGCTGGTGGCGGTGGTGATTCTGATCCTGCTGGTGCAGCTGTTCCAGAGCTTGGGCACATGGCTGGCCCGCCGCAGCGATAAGCGGCTGAAAAAGTAAAATCTGCGCGAAGCATGAAAAAGATGCCCGTGGTACATCGTACCACGGGCATCTTTTTCATGCTATCGAGACGTCAGTCCCGCATTTTGGCCTCGATGGCCTTGCCGGTGGGAGTGTCCGCCAGACCGCCCAGCGCCGTCTCCCGGAACTCCACGGGGATGCGGCGGCCCACCTCGCCCATGGTGTCGATGACCTCGTCCACGGGGATGCGGCTTTCGATGCCCGCCAGCGCCATATCCGCCGCACTGACGGCGTTGACGGCGCCGATGACATTGCGCTTGACGCAAGGAACCTCCACCAGACCCGCCACCGGGTCGCAGATCAGGCCCAGCAGATTCTTCAGGGCCATGGCCACGGCGTGGCAGATCTGCTGGCCGCTGCCGCCCCGGAGGGCCACCAGAGCCCCCGCCGCCATGGCGCTGGCGGTGCCGATCTCCGCCTGACAGCCGCCGGCGGCGCCGGCGATGCAGGCCCGATAGGCGATGACGGCACCGATGCCGCTGGCCACATACAGCGCCTCTAAGATCTGGCGCTGGTTCAGCTCCTCATACTTGCACAGGGGCAGCAGCACCGCCGGCAGCACACCGCAGGCTCCCGCCGTGGGGGCCGCCACGATGCGGCGCATACAGGCGTTGGACTCCGCCATGCTGAGGGCCTCTGCGATGACCTCGCTGACGTAGCCGCCGGACATGGCCTTGCCCCGGATGGCGTACTGGCGCATTTTCAGACCGTCGCCCCCCACCAGCCCGCTGACGCTGCGGCGGTCGCCGGTATAGCTGTCGGAGGCGTCTACCATGGCCTGCCATGTGGTGAGCATCTTGGCCAGAGAGGACTCCCGGCTCACCTGCCGCTCCTCCATGTCCGCTGCCAGCACCACCTCCCAGAACTCCTTGCCCTCCTGCTCCATGCAGTGCAGGATATCCGCCATCGAATCAAGAGACATGATCCTCGTCCTCCTTATCATAGTAGGTCACCGACAGGATGCCCGGCAGCTCCGCCAGAAAGCTCACCTGATGGGGCTTAATGTGCTGATCCGTCTCGATGACCATCAGGGCATCGCCGTCCCGCTTGTGGCGGCACAGGCTCATATTGGCCACGTTGATCCGCAGCTGGCTGAGGATGGTGGTGACGGCGGCCAGAGTACCGTTTTCATCGTGGTTGCGGACCACCAGCGTGTTGTAGTCTCCGGTGAAGCTGACGTCGATGCCGTCCAGCTTGTTCACCACGATGCGGCCGCCGCCGATGGAGGCGGCCTGCAGCTCCAGCTGCTTGCCGTGGGCGTCCCGGACCTCGATGACCGCCGTGTTGGGGTGGGCGTCCCGCAGGTCGATCTTATCCACGGTGAAGTGCAGACCCGCCTTCTCCGCCTCCTGAAAGGCGAAGGGGATCCGCATATCGTCGGGGTTCATGCCCAGCAGACCCGCCACCAGCGCCCGATCGGTGCCGTGGCCGGAGCCGGTCTCGGCAAAGGAGCCGTGGAGGTGGATCCTGGCCTCTATCGGCTCACCGCCCAGCAGTGTACGGGCCATCTTGCCGATGCGGGCCGCTCCGGCGGTGTGGGAGCTGGAGGGACCCACCATCACCGGGCCTAAAATATCGAAAATGTCCATGTAACATGGCCTCCTGTCGTGATATGTACCATACGTTCGGTATCATACCACATCCCAATGCAAAAAGCGAGAGGGTTTCAGAAAAATTTTCAGCTTTGGGCAGGGTAGATCATTTTTCTTGTTTTTTCGCCCGGTACGGAGTATGATGGAGACAGTATCATGCAGAGAGGAGCACTGCCTATGAAGATCGCACTGGTGGATGATGATCCCAGGGCTCTGGCGCAGCTGGAGCAGTATCTCACCGAGCAGCTGGGTCGGGAGACGGAGATCTCCCACTACGGCAGCGGGGAAGCGCTGCTGGCGGACTGGCGGCCCGGCGCCTTCGAGCTGGTGGTGCTGGATATCTACATGGGCGGCGCCACAGGCATGGAGGTGGCCCGGCGGCTGCGGGCCGGAGACGGACAGGTGCGGCTGGCCTTCGCCACCTCCAGCAACGACTTCGCCAGCGAGAGCTATGAGGTGGGGGCCTGCTACTATCTGCGAAAGCCCTTCCGGCCGGAGGGAGTCCGGGCCATGCTGGAGCGGCTGGATCTGGAGGCGCTGGAGCGCTCCCGCCGGCTGCGGCTGCCGGACGGCAGTCAGGTGGTGCTGCGGAGCATCCGCTACGCCGCCTCCGACGGCCACCGGGTGACGCTGCACTGCAAGGATGGGGACCGTACCCTGCGGACCTCCTTTGCCGCCGTGGAGCCGCTGCTGTGCGCCTATCCGTGCTTCTGCGGCATCTGCCGGGGCGTGGTGGTGAACTTCCACGAGGTGGCCGGCCGGCAGGAGGACGTGTTCCTGCTGAAGGACGGCACCCGTCTGCCCATCAGCCGCCGGAGGTTACGGGAGGTGCAGGAGGCATACTCCGCCTTCCGCTTTGACCGGCTGCGAAAGGACGGTGTCGACTGATGCCGCCGCTGTATCGGATGCTGGAGGTCTGCGTTTATTCGCTGACGAACTTCCTGCCCTTTCTGGCCATGGCCCTCTATCCCTTCCGGCGGAGACTGCGGTTTTCTCCGGCGGTGGCGGCGGCGCTGGTGGCAGTGCTGACGCTGCTGCAAATGGGACTGGGCCTGTGCGCTGCCTTCTTCACGCCGGGGCGGGGCAGCCTTCTCAGCGCCGTCAGCACGGGGCTGTACGCCGTGTTCTACTTTCTGGCGGTGCGGGCCTATCCCGGCAAGACGCTGTTTACCCTGCTGATGATCTCTAATCTGGCCAATCTGGTGGTGATCGCCGCCAAGTGTCTGGAGGGACAGCTGTTCCCGGCGCTGGCGGTGCAGTCCTACCGCTGGTCCTTCGCCCTGATGATGCTGGCGGTGGAGGCGGTGCTGTTCCTGCCGCTGCTGCTGTATGTCCGGAAGGTCTATACTCCCGCCGTGGAGCAGGAGACATCGGGGCTGGCATGGCGCTATCTGTGGCTCATCCCCGCCACCTTCTATCTTATCTGGTACTACGTCATTTACGGCAACACCAACCTGACGGGGCTGGAGATCGCCCTGCGGCCCAGCAGCACCATCGTGCTGCTTTTCATCAACACCGGGGCGGCGCTGGTGTACTATGTGGTGGCCCGACTGGTGCTGGAGCAGGAGAAGCTGGTTGCCCTGCAGCAGAAGAACTATGCGCTGGCCATGCAGAGCCTGCAATACGAGAACCTGCAGGAACGTATTGCCGAGGCCCGGCAGGCCAAGCACGATGTGCGCCACCACATCGCGCTGCTGCAGGATTGCCTCCGGCGGAAGGATTACGACGCCATGCAGGCGTATCTGGATCGGTATCAGGAGACGCTGCCCGACGCCCGGCAGCTGCAATTCTGCGGCAATGCCGCCGTCAATGCCGTACTGTCCTACTTTGCCCAGCAGGCGGCGGTCCAGCAGGTGGAGTTCTCCGTGAAGGCCCAGCTGCCGGAGTATACCGGCGTCGCTGACCCGGATCTGGCGGTGCTGTTCGGCAATCTGCTGGAAAACGCCCTCACCGCCTGTATGCAGGAGGCATCGCCCCGCATTGTGGTCCGCATTACCGCCGATGCCCACACCCTCTGCGCCGCCGTGGACAACACCTTCACCGGCACAGTGCGCCGCACCACCGGCGGATTCCTCTCCACCAAGCACGCCGGACTGGGGCTGGGGACGGCCTCCGTCCGCAGCATCGCTGAGAAGTACCACGGCGTGTGCCGACTGGAGCCGAGAGACGGAATGTTCTGCGCCTCCGTGCTGCTGGAGCTGCCACAGGAGAAGCTGTGAAAAAAGACCGCCGGGATGTCTTACGGAGACATCCCGGCGGTCTTTTTGTATGTCCGTTTATTCCGCCACTACCGGCGCATCCAGCCAGTAGATGACGTAGCACTCCTGCATTTCGCCCATGAAGAAGAAAATGTTCTCCCCCATCTGGATATGCTCCCCGAAGGCCAGATCCGGCACGAACAGACGGCCGCTGGTGCGGCCATGCCCCTTGATGGTGAAGCCCTCCGGTGTGGGATGCTTCCGCAGCTCGTTGGCGGCCTCCTCCAGCCCCGGAAAGCGCAGCGTCCGCTCCAACTCCGCCAGCTGCGTGGCCCCATTGATGTACACCAGATTGTTTTCATCCTTGAACCAGTTGATACGCATACGGACCTCCTAAGATGTAGTGTCTCCAGTGTACCACAGCTTTTCGCCTTTGTCAGCAAAAATTCCCGGCATGGACCGTGGGCTTCTGTTCCCCTGCGCTCTGCCATGGGGAAAATTCACAAAAAATGGTAAAAAACCATTGAAATTTTTATCGTTCGATTGTATAATCAAAGAGAAGTCAGCCAGAGACACTCCGCAACGACGAAAGGAAGCGTATACAAAATGCTGACGGATGAGGAGTTGGCTGCTGTGCCGGAGGAACTCCTGAAGGATCTGCTGCGCTATTCGGAATACGGCTGGCGGGATAGGCGCATTGTCTCGCTGCTGGCCCGAAGCTATCCGGTGGTGCTGACGGAGGCGGACGTGCGCAAGCTGCGCCGTCTGGGGCAGAAGAAACTGTAGCAGACCTGAACCGGCAGGGGGAGACTCCGTAAGGGGAGTCTCCCCGCTATAAAGTATTTGAAACAAAACCCCCGAAGGGGGCGGCTGAGCCGCTCTCTCCGGGGGTTTGTGCACGGGATGCGTTTACAGGTTCTTCTCGTAGGACTCGATCATCTTCTTGACCATCTGGCCACCCACGGAGCCGGCCTCACGGGAGGTCAGGTGGCCGTTGTAGCCCTCCTTCAGGTTCACGCCCACCTCGTTGGCAGCCTCCATCTTGAACTTATCCATGGCGGCACGGGCCTCGGGGATATTCAGCTTGTTGTTGTTCTTACTGGACATTGTGTCGTTCTCCTTTCATGTCTGATTTGCGCTTTTGCGCTGGTTGGGTATCGCACACATAGCTTTTCCCAGCGGTGGACGAATATGCGATGCGGCGGCTGGTAATTTTTGCAGGGATCGCAGAGGCATTTTCCCCTGAAAGCAAAAGAAGCGGCCAAAGGAAAGATGCTTGACCAATCGGCCATATCCAGCAATAATGACTGATATAGACAACAAAACACGAATTCAGAATAAACCGGTCCATCTTAAAGTTTGTCATTGACCGATGCTGACGGATGTGTTGTAATCGGCGCATCAAATGATGAACGGCATAGGAGTTGCCTGTGGCGCAGCGGAGGCATTGATCTGCCGGCAAGAAACGGGTCTGGCGGCCATCATATGCACCATGCAGGTGGAGGACGTGGCGGTGATCGATCTGGAGGGCGATCACATTGTCGGTGCCTGAACGCCTTCACACGGGACATGATCTCCGGTCGTGGCTTCATCGGCATCGCCGCCCAGAGCCTTGGCATGGGTCGCCCTGTCTTGACCCCCATCTGGGCGCTGATTTTCGGCGCAGCCAGTGCGGTGGGCTGCGGTGCAGGGCTTCGGAAGGCCCCCGCAGCTGGCTGCCATGCTGCCCTGCGTCATCACCAAATCGTGGGGCTGATGCTGGCCGGTATGCGGAAAAAACACGCCAAATACACACCTCTCCGGTTCCACGGATGCGGCTCCTCGCTCCTGAAGCCAAAAAGGACCCCGCAGGCACTGCCTGCGGGGTTTCGTTCTGTTGTGATTTTACGCACCTGCGTGGCGCAGGGCCAGATCGCAGACGGCGGCAGCGGATGCGGTAGGAAAGTCCGCCCGACGGGCCACCATGCTCCGGGGGTCGATGGCCCCGGAGAGGATGCCCTGCAGCATGGGCTGGAGCTCCTCGTCGCTGCTGACCGCCAGCGCACAGCCGTGGCGGGTCATGAAGTCGATGTTGTGGCTCTCGCAGCCGGGGACGGCGTTGAGGTACAGCAGCGGCGTTCCGGCGGCCACGGCTTCGGCGGTGGTGAGGCCCCCGGCCTTGGTCAGCAGCAGGTCCGAGGCGTACATATACCGGAACATCTCGTGGGTATAGCCCAATACCCGCACCCGATCCACGGGGCGGAAGAAATCGCTCTGCATCTGCTGATACATCCGGTGGTTGCTGCCGCAGATGGTGACCAGCAGATCCTCCGGCCCCATGAGCTCCGCTACCTTCTGAGCGGTGGTACGCAGGGGTCCGGCGCCCATGCTGCCGCAGGCCAGCGTGAGGATGCGGCCATCCACCGGAAGATCCAGCGCACGGCGGGCCTCCTCCCGGCTCTCCGGATACAGGAACTGCCGCCCAACGGGGATGCCGGTGGGGAAGAGCCGCTCCTGCGGCAGTCCGGCGGTCACGAACTCCGGGATCAGGTCCCGGTGGGGGATGCACAGTCCGTCCACCTGCAGATCCCCCACACCGGGAGAGCAGGTGAAGTCCGTGGCCACGAAGTAGGTGGGGATGCGGACGCCATAGCTGCAGCGCAGCTCCGTCATCATCATGGCGGGGAACAGGTGGACGCAGATCACGGCATCCGGCGCCTGGTCGATCAGCTCCTCATACAGGGGGCCGATGCCCCGGATGCTCTGCTCATAGAACAGGCTGGAGGGGTGCTTCTCCTCCCGACGATAGCCTGCGCCGTAAATTTTGGGGGCATAGCGATAGGCAAAGTCGTGGCCGTGGCTGATGAGGTCGGCCGTGGACTTGGGCAGGAATTGCAGGGCGTCATAGGTGCGGTTCTCCACACTGCGGGCCTCCAGCTCCTGAGCCAGCGCCGCGGCGGCAGAGTTGTGTCCTCCCCCCGTGGAACAGGAGAACAGAAGCACTTTCATACAGGTTTCCTCCTTGTTTTCTCCGCAAGCTTTTGCAGTCTCGGCCGGTTATAGCGCTGGATGACGATGAAGCTCACGTTCCCCAGCACATTATACACCAGCCACAGCAGCGCCGCCCAGCCGCTGCGCCACAGGAAAAAAATTCCAGCCGACAGCAGCGTCAGCGCCCAGTGGACGCACTCGGCCACGCAGGTCTCCTGCACCAGTACCGCCGGGTCGCTGCCCAGATCCTTTCGGACCATGTCCGGCATCAGGCGGCTCATATCCGGCAGATGATCCTTCCACTTCCGGATACCCAACTTCAGGTAGATGCGCCCACCCTTTTCCCAAGGGGCGGAACGCCATGGGGCCTTTTCGGCGCAGAACCATTTGCGGGGCAGGGCCTGCCCCAGCGGATGGGCCGCCACCCCCAGTGCCGCCAGATACAGCGCACAGCGCCAGAAACCGTGCATTTCTCCATCCGCCCCTTTCTTGCGATCGCCGCCCTCCTGCGGCGTGTCAAACTGTTGTTATTTTAACAGACATAGTAATGAAAATCAAGCTGACGGGCCAATAGTGTCCTGTATATTTACAGAATAGACACAATTGAAGCTGCCTGAGAAACAAAGGAAAATAAGAGGAATCCTCCGTCGGTTGACAAGCAAAGCGGGATGTGGGAAAATAGACGGGATCAACGAAGGAGAAGAGTAGACATGAAGAGACGGATCCTATGGCTGCTTGTGTGTATGCTGCTGTGTACGACGATGGCGGCCTGCGCCCGGAGGGAAGCGCCCCAGCTGCCGACGGCGGAGGTGCAGACCCAGCCGGAGACCCCAGAACCAACGCAGGAGACCGAGCCTTCGCAGGCCCCGGAGAAGCCGGATCAGGCAGTCTCGGCCCACGGCTCTGCCGCTTACATCCATGGCCGGACGCTGGTGGTATCCATTTTTGCCGACGATGCCGCTACCCATTGGGACGAGACAATGGACGCTGCCGATATAGACCAGACGCAGGAGCACCTCCGCATCGCCACGGAATGGCTGACGGATGCCGTAAAACCATACGGCGTCAAGGCCGAATTTCTCTACGATTGGAAGGAGGACCCCGATCTGCGGTACAGCGCCAAATTCACCGAGACGCTGGTGCGTGCAGACGGCTCCATGTACGATGTGCAGGCCGGTTATATTCAGGAGAACATCCCCACCGAGGAGCTGAAGTGTGCGTATGACGCAGACAATGTGGTGTACTTTTTCTTTTTCAACACGCCCTATGAGGGAACGCCCAGTCCCTGGTCGCTGGGACGGCTGAACAGTCAGGCCTGCGACACGGAGCTGGTCAATCTGTTTCTCCGGGCGGCAGGCCCTGTGGATGAGCCGCCATCTGCCTACGCACATGAGCTGCTCCACGCCTTCGGGGTCCCGGATCTGTACTATACCGGGGGGCTGATCCCACAGGCTTACGTGGACTACTGCAAGGAGACGGGGTCACAGGACATCATGTACACCATCAACGGCGATATGGACCGCATCACCGGCCAGCTGACGGAGCTGGATGCCTATTATCTGGGGCTGACCGCCCGCCCGGCTGAGGCCGACCGGTGGCAGCTGGGCCTCAGCGAGTACGAGGGGGAATAATGCTGCCAGCAATCCCATCGATGGCAGCGAATCAACAAAGAAGCGGAAGGCGAGAGCCTTCCGCTTCTTTCGTTATGACTTGTAGTGGTGGGCGTCCTGCAGCACCATGTCCTTGACCTTCATGAGCCGGGTGGTGTTGCCCCGCTCATTCTCCTCCAGCTTCATGGTGATGTAGCGGATGTTCCGCTGATTTTCCGGGATCACCACATACTCCAGTGCGTTGACCCGGCGGCGGGTGCGCTCGATGTCCTGTGCCAGCAGCTGGACGGTCTTTTCCGCCTGCGCCAGCTCCAGCAGATCGCTGTACACCCGGTTCAGGGCCTGCAGAGCATCGTCCAGCTCGCCGCTGGTCTGGGCAAAGCCATAGCAGGCCAGATCCGGCTGCGTCTCCTGCTCCGCCCGATGGAACACCGGCACGGCGATGCTCATGATGTTGCGCTGGTCCACCGTCACCTCTGTGGAGAGCCGGGGGGCCATCAGCGCCTGCTCCAGCATCTCCGGGGACATGACGGCGCTGGCTACGGTAAAGGCGGCATTGGCCTGCGCCAGCCCCTCCTCCACCCGCTTGCGCAGCTGACGGGTGCGGCGTACCTCCTGCATGAACTGCTTCATGAGGCCGTCCCGCTTGTCCTTGAGGAGCTTGTGGCCCCGGAGGGCCGTTTTCTGCTTGGCCTTCAGCCGGGTCAGCTCCATGCGGGTGGGATTGATGGTCTTTCCCGCCATAGCGATCAGTCCTCCTTGGGCAGATACTTATCCACCATGTCGCCCTTGATGCGCTTAAGCTCCTCACGGGGCAACAGGCGCAGCAGCTCCCAGCCCAGATCCAGCGTCTCGGTGATGGAGCGGTCGGTGTCGAAGCCCTGCGAGACGTAGCGCTTTTCAAATTCGTCAGCGAACTTGGCGAACTTCAGATCCGTATCCGTCAGGGCGGACTCGCCCAGAATGGTCATCAGCTCGCGGGCCTCCTTGCCGGAGGCGTAGGCGGAGAACAGCTGGTTCATGGTGGGGGCGTGATCCTCACGGGTCTTTCCCTCGCCCACGCCCTTGTCCTTCAGGCGGGACAGACTGGGCAGCACGTCGATGGGGGGCTGAATGTTCTTGCGGTACAGGTCACGGGACAGGATGATCTGTCCCTCGGTGATATAGCCCGTCAGGTCGGGGATGGGGTGGGTTTTGTCGTCCTCCGGCATGGTCAGAATGGGGATCATGGTCACGGAACCGGGGCAGCCCAGCTGGCGGCCCGCCCGCTCATACATGGTGGCAAGGTCCGTATACAGGTAGCCGGGGTAGCCACGGCGGCCGGGAACCTCCTTCCGGGCGGCGGATACCTCTCGCAGCGCCTCGGCGTAGTTGGTGATATCCGTCAGGATCACCAGCACGTGCATTCCCTTTTCAAAGGCCAGATACTCGGCGGCGGTGAGGGCCATACGGGGCGTGGCGATACGCTCCACAGCAGGGTCGTCGGCCAGATTGGTGAACAGCACCGTCCGGTCGATGGCGCCGGTGCGGCGGAACTCGGAGACGAAGTACTCCGACTCCTCAAAGGTGATGCCGATGGCGGCGAACACCACGGCGAAGGGAGTGGAGTCATCCAGCACCTTGGCCTGCCGGGCGATCTGAGCCGCCAGACGGGCGTGGGGCAGACCGGATCCGGAGAAAATGGGCAGCTTCTGACCGCGCACCAGGGTGTTCAGACCGTCGATGGCGGAGATGCCCGTCTGGATGAACTCATTGGGGTAGTCACGGGCGGCGGGATTCATGGGCAGACCGTTGATGTCCAGATACTTCTCCGGCAGCAGAGCGGGGCCGCCGTCGATGGGCTGGCCCATGCCGTCAAAGACACGGCCCAGCATATCCTCGGACACTGCCAGCTGTAGGGGATGCCCCAGAAAACGGATCTTGGAGTCCCGCAGGTTGATGCCGGCGGAGTTTTCAAACAGCTGCACCACGGCCCGGTCGCCGTTGACCTCCAGCACCTTGCATCGGCGCAGAGTGCCGTCGGACAGCTGGATCTCCGCCAGCTCGTCATAGGTGACGCCCTCCACCTGATCCACCACCATCAAAGGCCCGTTGACCTCCCGGATGGTGCGATATTCCTTCATCATTGCTCCTCACCCGCCTTTCGCTCCAGCTCACGGATCTGGCTCTGCAGATCCGCTTCGATCTTGTCATAGGCGGAGCGCCAAGTGCTCTCCTCCTCGTATTTGGCCCGGCCGATCTCCTCACGGGCCGGCAGATGGGCCAGATCCCGGACGGTGACGCCACGGGTCAGGGCCTGACGCCCCAGCGTCTCATAGCCTAAAATCAGGGACATGAGCCGCTCCTGCCGGTCGAAGCCGGTGTAGGAGTCCACGTCCATGAAGGCGTTCTGCTGCAAGAAGTCCTCCCGCAGCATCCGGGTGACCTCCAGCGTCAGCTGGTCGTTGGGACTCAGGGAGTCCTTACCCACCAGTTGGACGATCTCGTTGAGCTCGTTCTCCTCCTGCAGCAGGTGCATGGCGTGGTCACGGTTCTGCATGAACGCCTGTCCCAGATGCTCATCGAACCACGGGCGCAGGGAGTCCAGATACAGGGAGTAGGAGTTCAGCCAGTGGATGGCCGGGAAGTGCCGCCGATAGGCCAGCGACGCATCCAGCGACCAGAACACCTTCACGATACGCATGGTACCCTGAGCTACCGGTTCACTGAGGTCGCCGCCGGGAGGCGACACGGCGCCCACCGCCGTCAGGCTGCCGGTACGCTCCTCGCTGCCGAGGCACTGCACCACACCGGCCCGCTCATAGAACTGGGCCAGACGGCTCACCAGATAGGCAGGGTAGCCCTCCTCGCCGGGCATCTCCTCCAGACGGCCGGACATCTCACGCAGGGCCTCGGCCCAGCGGGAGGTGGAGTCTGCGATAACGGCCACGGCGTAGCCCATGTCCCGGAAATATTCAGCGATGGTGATGCCGGTGTATACGGAGGCCTCACGGGCGGCCACGGGCATATCCGAGGTGTTGGCAATAAGCACCGTCCGCTTCATCAGTGTCTCACCGGTGCGGGGATCTGTTAGCTCCGGGAACTCCCGCAGTACGTCCGTCATCTCGTTGCCGCGCTCGCCGCAGCCGATGTAGACCACGATGTCCACGTCCGCCCACTTGGCCAGCTGATGCTGCACCACCGTTTTCCCGGAGCCGAAGGGACCGGGTACGGCGGCGGTGCCGCCCTTGGCCACGGGGAACATGGTGTCGATGACCCGCTGGCCGGTCTGAAGCGGCGCAGAGGGCGGGAATTTCCGCCGATAGGGCCGCCCCACACGGACGGGCCACTTCTGCACCATGGTCAGCTCCTTCAGGGAGCCGTCCGCCAGACGCACCTTGGCGATGACGTCCCGGATGGTGTATTCTCCTGCGTCCGCCACCCACTCCACGGTGCCGTCCATGCGGTGGGGGACCATGATCTTGTGGAGCACCGAGGTCGTCTCCGGCACGGTACCCAGCACGTCTCCGGCCACCACGGCGTCGCCGGGCTTGGCCACAGGGGTGAAGCCCCACTTTTTATCCTCCGGCAGCGGCGGGGCCTGAATGCCACGGGGGATGTGAGCCCCGGCCATGCTGCGGATCTCCTCCAGCGGGCGCTGGATGCCGTCATAAATGCTCTCGATCAGCCCCGGCCCCAGCTCCACGGACAGGGGAGCGCCGGTGGTGACCACCTCCGCACCCGGCCCCAGACCGGAGGTCTCCTCATAGACCTGAATGGACGCCCGGTCGCCGGTCATATTCAGTATCTCTCCGATCAGCTGCTTGGGACCCACACGCACCACGTCCGCCATGTTGGCGTCCGCCATGCCGTCGGCTACCACCAGCGGCCCGGAGACTTTGATTACTTTGCCCATAGTTACGCTCCCTTCAAGTGATGTCTGCGCCCACGGCACGCTCCACGGCGTTGTGCAGCGCAGTCTCCCCCAGCCCAAGGGAACCACCCTTGCCGGGGATCAATACGATGGCGGGGGTCAGCGCCTCCTTATAGCGGTCGATCTCCTCCTGCAGGGGAGCCGCCAGCGCCTCCGTCAAGAACACCGCCGCACAGCCCTCCTCCGCAGCCTCACGGAGCAGATGGCGGGCCTCGGTGCTGTCCTCCACGGTGTGGACCTCCAGCCCCAAAGCCCGGAAGCCCAGCACACTGTCCCGGTCACCGATGACGGCGATCTTAGCCATAAATATCACGCAGCCTTTCCCGGATGGCGTCGGCGGACAGTCCCGCCCGGCGTCCCGTCATGATGGTGCGGACGGCGGTGAGCTCCGCTTCCGCCGCAATGAGATACCCCAGTGCCGTCTCCACGCCGAAGGGGGTGCGGCGGGCCTTGGCCGCCAGACGCAGCACGGCGTTGTCGCACTGCTTTTCCAGCGCCGTCATGCTGCCGCCTCCGGCGCAGATGCCCTCCGCCAGACCGGCGGCTTCCCGCAGAGGCGTGGCGGCATACAGCTCCCGCAAATCGGCAGGGGCGGCCTCCTCCAGCGCTGCCGGAGGAACGCTGCCGCCCTCCAGCAGCACCCTGTGCAGAAAGTCCGGCCCTTTTCTCAGCCGGTGGGCCCGCACGGCGCTGCACAGGTTCACGCCGTCGATGCGGGTGCGGAGATAGTCCGTCAGGGCGGGGCAGTCCACCGCATCCGCCAGCCGGGTCAGTTCCCGGAAGCAGGTGCCGTCCAGCACAAGATCGCACGCCTGACCGTTGCCGGTCTCCGCCAGAGCCTGACGGGCCTGCTGTACGGCCTGTGCCGTCTCGGCGGGGAGGAAGTCCCGCAGCTCCCGCTGCCGGTAGTCCGACAGCAGCTGCTCCGGATCCCACCGGCCTCCTGCCATCAGCAGGCGGCGGCAGTCCTCGCCCCGGCTCTTTACCAATACCTTCAGATTGTGATAGTCCGTGGGCAGCCGGAAAACGTCCAGGATCCGTGCATCGGGCATATCCTTGCCCAGACGGGCGAACAGCTCCTCCCGCCGCCGGCCGACGGCCTGATCCAGCGCCGCCTCCGACTCCGGGTCAAAGGCGGGCCAGCCCATCTCCTCCAGCACACGGGCCGCATCCCGGTCCGTCGGAGCCGACAGCAGCTGCTCCCGGCGCTCCGGGGTCAGCAGCCGAGTCTCCCAGCTGTGGATACAGGCGCTGAGATACAGATATTCCGTATCATGATACTTCTTGGTCAAAGGGCAGCCCCCTCTCAGTCAAACAGAATGGCGGCGACCTCGCCGGACATCTCCTGCCGCAGCTGCCGCAGGATCTCCGGGAAGGTGCAGCTGCACTCCACACTGCCCTGCTTGAGGATCAGCCCCCCGCCGGTGAGACGCTGCTCCGCAGACAGGCGGAAGTGCCGTCCCTGAGCGTTGGCGCCCTCCAGCACCTGCTGTCCCAGCGGTGCGTCCTCCGGGGAGAGGATGATCTCCTCGGTGCCGGCTCCGTTTTTCACCGCCAGCTGCACCAGCAGCTGCACATATTTCTCACGGGGCAGCTGCGTCAGCTGCTGCCGGGCCTGTCGGAAGGTATCGTCAATGAGCTGCTGCTTGCAGGCGAGGAGCTGCTCCCGGCGGGTGCGGTCGGCGCCGCTCTGGGCTCTCCGCTGATCCTGCTGGGCATCACGGGCGGCCTTTTCCTGATCCGCCTGGCGCAGCTGCCGGGCCTGGTCCTCGTACTTCTCCGTGATCTCCTGTGCCTGGCGGCGTCCTGCCGCCGTCAGGGCTTCTATCTGCCCCTGTGCATCCGTCTGGATGCGCTGGGTGATCCGTTCCAGTCCCTTCATGGCCTGCTCCGTTTTACAGAATGTTGGTAGCCAGCATGATGGTAGCCACCAGGGACAAAATGGCGTAGAACTCCACGATACCGCAGAAGATCAGGCCCTTGGTGGCGGCCTCCGGGTGCTTGGCCACGATACCCACGGAGGCGGCGGCCACACGGCCCTGGAACTTGGCGGAGAGCCAGCCGCCGATGGCGGTGGGGATGCAGGCGGCGAAGAAGGACATACCCTGCGTCAGCGTCAGATCTACGGGAGTGCCGCTCATGAGACCTACCTGCAGCAGGACGATGAACAGGGCCACGAAGCCATACAGACCCTGCGTACCGGGCAGCACCTGCAAGATCAGGCACTTGGTGCTCTTGTCGGGATCCTCGCTGACCAGACCGGCGGCGGCCTCACCCACGAGACCGGTACCCTTGGCGGAGCCCACGCAGCACAGACCCACCGTCAGCGCCGCACCCAGAATGGCGAAACCCATGCCGCCGATGGCGTTCAGAAAATCATACATATCAATTATCCTCCTTCATAACTTCAACATATTGTGTTTCTACGGACAGCGGCCTGTAGCTCTTGCCGCCCTCCTTGTAAAACCGACCGAAAAATTCCAGAAACTGCAGACGCATATCGTGGACGTAGCAGCCCAGCAGGTTCAGCGCCAGATTCAGGGCGTTGCCAATGAGGGCGATGACCACGAAGCCCACCACGTTCCCGGTGGTGGCACCCAGCATATTGAATACCTGCGCCAGCACGGCGCCCGACAGCATCAGCGCCATCAGACGCACATAGGAGAGGATATCGCTGAAAAAGCCTGTGACGCCGTTATATACGGCGCTCACCAGCCCCGTGACCTTGCCGAAGCCCTTCTTGCCCCGACCGGAGCCGTATACCAGCATCAGCACGCCGATGACCAGCACCACCGGCACACCGGCCACGCTGCCCACCTTCAGCAGCGCCATGGCCCCGCCGGCCAGAATGACCCACCATGTGATCTCGTCCCACAGGGCGTCGGCAAAGTGGCCGTCCTTGGTTTTCTTCACCACGCTGATGGTCATGCCGGTGAGGATCTGGATGCCGCCCAGCACCATGGAGCCGATCATGATGGCCATGGTGTCGTTCAGCGGCGAGAAGAGGCTGGGCAGCTCAAAGGTGCTGGCCGGGTCAATGACCTTGCACAGCTGGGGGATGAAGTCCCCGAAGAAGCCGCCGGTGAGAGCGCCGAAAATAAAGGTCACGATGCCGCACCACAGGATCAGCTCGATAAAGCCCCGTTTGCTCTCCGGCGGTCGTGCCTTTTTCAGGTACAGCAGCGGCAGAAAGATCATCAGAAGGCCGTAGCCCATGTCCGCCATCATCATGCCGAAGAACAGGATGAAAAACGGGGCCATGACCGGGTTGGGGTCCACGCCGTCATAGGCGGGCATGGAGTACTGCTCCGTGATACAGGTCATGGATCGGGTGAGCCAGTTGCTCTTCAGCGTCACCGGCACCTCCGGATACTCCTCCTCGGTGGGGACCCGCAGGTCCCACGCACAGGAGTAGCCCTCCAGCAGCTGCTCCAGTCGGGCGGTGTCTGCCTCCGGCACCCAGCCCTCCAAATAGAAGATATGTCCGTCGGTGAGGAGCCGCTGGCGGTTATCCTCCCGCTGGATCTGCAGCTTCAGCCGGTCCAGACCCAGCTTCAGCTCCGGCTGACGGCCTCCCAGGGCGTCCAGCGCAGCGTCCTCCGCCCGGCGATCCTGCCGGGTTTGCTCCTCCTCATCGTCCAGCCGCTGCAGGTTCTCCTGCACCGTACCGGTGAGGGTACCGAAGGAGGCCGCCGCAAAGCCGAAGGGCCGCAGCACCTCCAGCACTGCGCTCTCCGCCGCCTGATGTACCAGCAGCAGAAGATACTGCTGCTGCGGCGACAGGGATACCTGTACCAGCTCCGCCGGCTGTTCCTCCAGAGCGTTTTTTGCCTGCTGGAGGTCCGACCGCAGGGGCATGGTGCCGGGGATCACCGACAGCTGGCCGCTGCGGTGCAGCTCCAGCGGCACGTCCAGCTCCGCCCACGGCTCCAGCGACAGCCGCTGGGCCTGAATGCGCTGAAGCTGGGAGGTCAGCTGCTCCTTGCGGGCCGTATGGCCCAGGATCTCCGCTGCCAGCGCCTGCTGCTGCCGCAGTGCCGCCTCATCCAGAAACTGACTCTGGCTGATGCGGGGGCGGGGGGCAAACAGTCCGGTCTTTTTCAGACCCCGGCTGCCCAGCGCCGACAGCGCCGCCTCCATCTGGCGGGAGGCCTCCCGCCAGCGAACCAGCTCCGCCGGTTCCGGATGCAGCAGCACCGCCCAGTCCGGATCCGCCGCCAGATCCTCCGTCTGCCGGATCTCCAGCCGACCGAACTGCAGCAGCGCATCCATCAGGGACTGCCGCTCCTCCTCCATCGCCAGCAGGTGCAGCCGCTGCATTTTCACAATGGCCACTACTCCTGCACCACCCTTCTCAGAATGGTGTCTACCGCCTGAGGCATCTTGGCCCCGGCCCGCTGCCGCAGGGCGTCACAGTCTGCCTGAACCTCCCGCAGCGCCTGCTGCCGGGCTGCTTCGGCGTCCTCCGCCGCCTGCCGGCGGCGCTGGGTCTCCAGCTGCTGCAAGTCCCGGCGTGTCTGTTCCACCAGCGCACGTCCGGAGCGTTCCGCCTCTTCCTGCATCTGCTGAGCCTGCTGGGCCGCCTGACGGACGGAGGCTTCCGCCTCCTGCTCCACCTGCGATACCTGCTTCACCAGCTCCAGATACATGGTCGTCACCGCCTTTCCTTGTGAATGGATCTATAAGCATATGCCGTCCGGCCCTTGTAACGGCCCGTTCGGCAGAGGCTGACTTGAAATTGTCCGTTATCTTAGCACATCTTAATGCGAAAATCAACACATTGTCTGTTAATTTGCAAAAATAATTTATTTGTATAAAAATGGGACTTTTCCTTAATGATAAGAAAAAGTCCCATTGCGAAAAACTATTGTACCACAGCGCCAAAGGCAGACACGCCCAGCACGCTGAGGATGCCCATGATGCACCCGGCCAGCAGCACACCGCCCATGCAGGCCAGCACGCTCTTCTTAAAGCCCATATCCAGCAGAGAGGCCGCCAGAGTTCCCGTCCACGCACCGGTGCCGGGCAGGGGGATCCCCACGAACAGCAAAAGAGCCCAGAACAAGCCCCGGCCGGCCTTCGCCTGAAGCTTTTGGCCGCCCCGCTCACCCTTTTCCAGACAGAAGGTGAAGAACCTTCCGATGACAGGCTTATCCTTGCCCCAAAGAAGGATCTTCCGGGCGAAGAGATAGATAAACGGCACCGGCAGCATATTCCCCACGATGGCAATGAGATACGTCAGCCACAGCGGCATCCCGTAGGCCACGCCGTAGGGGATGGCGCCCCGCAGCTCGATGAGGGGGACCATGGATACCAGAAAAACGATGAGTCCGTGTTTCATATGCTTCCTCACAAGATTGCCGGACCCATAGACCGGCAGCGTAATTTTATGATAGAGTATTATACCATAGTCTGTCCCGTATGACAAGGCTGCATTCCGCTTGCCGGGAAACTTCTGTGGGAGGGGTATAGAACCGCTGCAAATCTTTATGCTTTTTTCCACAAATTATTCCATAGTTTCTGTCGACAGCCGGAGTTTTTTACGTTATACTATATCCTGTTGAATCAAATATACTGGGAGGGAATGCGTTTTGAGCGTTTCTGATTTCATTTCCCTGCTGGGCGGCGTGGCCCTGTTCCTGTTCGGGATGTCCATCATGGGCGATGCCCTGAAGAAGGTAGCAGGCAATCAGCTGGAGCTGGTGCTGTATAATCTCACCAGCACGCCCATCAAGGGGGTCCTGCTGGGGACCGGCGTCACGGCGGTGATCCAGTCCTCCTCCGCCACCTCGGTGATGGTGGTGGGCTTCGTCAACTCCGGCATGATGAAGGTCAATCAGGCCATCGGCATCGTGCTGGGCGCCATCTTGGGCACCAGCGTTACCGGCTGGGTGCTGTGCCTCAGCAACCTCTCCGGCGGCGGCTGGGTGGCTCTGCTGAGCACCTCCACTCTGACGGCCCTGATGGCCACCATCGGTACTCTGCTGCGGATGATCAGCAGGAAGCAGACCACCCGCCATGTGGGGGAGATCCTGCTGGGCTTTGCCGTGCTGATGTACGGCATGACCGCCATGAGCGGCGCCGTGGAACCCCTGCGGGAGAGCGAGGTGTTCATCAATGCCATGACCTCCTTCGCAAACCCTCTGCTGGGAATTCTGGTGGGCATCGTGTTCACCAGCGTCATCCAGAGTGCCTCCGCCGCCGTGGGTATCCTGCAGGCGCTGGCCGCCACCGGAGCCGTCACCTTTGAAATTGCCCTTCCTATTATCATGGGTATTGCCATCGGCGCTGCGGTGCCGGTGCTGCTGTCGGCGCTTGGCGCCAACGTCAGCGGCAAGCGCACGGCCTTCGTCTATCTGCTCATCGACGTGCTGGGCGTGGTGATCTGGGGCTGCATCTTTTATGCCGTCAATGCCGTGGTGCATTTTGACTTCATGGATACCACCATGACCACCGTGTCCATCGCTCTGGCGAACACCCTGTTCCGTCTGGCCACGGTGGTGGCCCTGATGCCCCTCATCGGCCTGCTGGAGAAGCTGGTATGTATGCTGGTGCCGGACAACTCCGAGAGCAGCCGGGAGCGCCAGAAGATGGACCGTCTGGAGGAGCGCTTCCTGCAGCACCCGGCGCTGGCCATCGAGCAGAGCCGTCAGGTCACCGACGCCATGGCTCAGTGCGCCATGGAGAATCTGCTGGCCGCCATGGCGCTGGTGCATCAGTACAGCGACAAGGGCTTCCGGGCCGTGGCGGAGACAGAGTCCACCGTGGACCGCTATGAGGACCGGCTGGGTACCTACCTGATGAAGATCACCGGTAAGGAACTCACCGCCCGTCAGAGTGAGGAGGTATCCAAGTACCTGCATACCATCTCCGACTTCGAGCGCATCTCCGACCACGCCCTGAACATCTCCGAGGTGGCGCAGGAGATCCACAGCAAGGGCATGGCCTTCTCGGCGGAGGCCAGTCAGGAGCTGAAGGTCATGGAGGATGCCGTCTCCGAGATCCTCTACCTTTCCATCCACGCCTTTGTGGAGGGGGATCTGGCCGCCGCCAGCCGGGTAGAGCCGCTGGAGGAGATCATCGACGGCCTGTGCGACGAGCTGAAGCTGCACCATGTGGACCGTCTGCAAAAGGGCGTATGCACCCTGAGTCAGGGCTTCGTGTTCAACGATCTGCTCACCAACTATGAGCGGGTGGCGGATCACTGCTCCAATATCGCCGTGGCCATGATCGAACTGGAGTCCGACGCCTTCGATACCCACGAGTATTTGAAGAGCGTCAAGGACATGAAATCCGACTCCTTCGCCCGCTATTACGAGGAATACAGCAAAAAATTTGCTTTGTAAGACATGAAAAAAGCACCGACAGAGGTCGGTGCTTTTTTCATGCGGACACCTTACACCATATCGAAAAACGGCCGTCCGGTGATACCGTTGAGAAGTAGAAATAATGACAAAAATCATTTGACAGAAATGGTCGAAAAGTGGTCATTTATTGTATAAATGACAAGACATTCGTCCGGTAAGAAGAGATGAGGGTCGAACTGCTGAAGGGGAGAGGTAAATTGAGACGTTTATTGTGCAGTCTGCTGGCGGCCTTGATGCTGCTGCCGTGGGTGATGCAGGGGGCATGGGCCGCCGGCGGCACTCGGGAGGTCAAGAGTCGTGAGATCGCCGTGGTGTTCGACAACTCCGGCTCCATGTATGACGCCGGGAATACGGCGGTGTCCGGCTCGGCCCGCACGGAGTTCTCCGGCGGCGGCAAGAAGAAGGGACGCCTCTCCATCACATCCCCCAAGTATACGGCCAATCCTCTGGCCAAGTGCGGCATGGTGCTGGAGCTGGAGGCGGTGAACAACCGCTGGACCCGTCCCGCTGAGCGCAAGGCCAAGGTCACGGCGGTGTCCGCCGTCAACGGCAGCGCCGTTGGTTCCATCAAGGTGGGCACGCTGGTGTTTAACCGTGACCCCGCCACCGGCAAGCTGGTGAGCACCAAAAAGACGGCCACCACGGAGATCGGCAACAACCGGGCCTGCAACGTCAGCGGTCAGGTGCTGGACAGCACCGGCATCCCCGTCCCCATGGGCTTGGGCGTAACATTGAAATTCAGCAAATAAAAGAGAGACAAACCATATATAGAATGATTCGGAGGTAGCAACATGGCAAAGGAACGCATCAAGGAAAATGTGATCGACGCCCCGACTCTGTTTGTGGGTGTTGGCGGCACCGGATGCCGCATCGTCCGGCGTGTGGCGGAGATGTGCCGCCCCAGCGAACGGGAGAACGTCAACTTTGTCTGTCTGGACACCAATGTCAACGATCTGGCCAGCGTATCCGGCAGCAGGAGCCACATCTACACCGTCCAGACGTCCAACACTCAGACGGTGGGCAACTATCTGGATTACGATGCAGACGCACTGAACAACTGGTTTCCCAAGAACGCCGTCCTGTACGACAAGACGGTGTCCGAGGGTGCCGGACAGTGTGGTGACCATCTCCGACTGGGCCTTCAGCGAGTGCCGTAAGCTCAGCCGCATCACCATTCCCGACAGCGTCCATGATATCGGCGAGGGGGCCTTCTCCAACTGCGCCCTGCTGGACGAGGTGGAGATCCCCGACTCCGTGACCCGCATGGACGACTGCGCTTTCCGTGGCTGCGTCAGTCTGGAGCGTGTGCTGATCCCGGACTCCGTAAAGGACCTTGGTTGGGGACTGTTTGACGGCTGCGACAAGGTCGTGGTATACTGCCGGGAGGGCTCTGCGGCGGAGAATTACTGCCGTCGCAACGGCATCCGCTTTACCCCTCTGTCCGAGGGCGAGGGCCTTGCATACTGAGTATCCGGGGAGACGACCTTCTATGCACGCATTCATCAAAAAGAATATGGTCATGGTGATCGCCCTGCTGGCTGCCGCCATTACCAGCATCATCATCCCGCCGGACCGTGCGTATTTGGGCTATTTTGACCTGAAAACGCTGACCTGCCTGTTCTGCGTGCTGGCGGTGGTCTGTGCGCTGAAGAATATCAACTTCTTCTATATGCTGGCCAGAAAGGTGGTCAAGTGCTTCAAAAACGCCCGCATGAGTATTCTGGCGCTGGTGTATATCACCTTCATCGGCTCCATGCTCATTGCCAACGATATGGCGCTGCTGACCTTTCTGCCGCTGGGTTATCTGGTGCTTACCACCACCGGCAAGCAGCGCTACATGGCCTTTACCTTCGTCATGCAGAACATCGCCGCCAATTTGGGCGGGATGCTGACCCCCTTCGGGAACCCGCAGAATCTCTACCTCTACACCTTCTTCAACATCCCCACCGGGGAGTTCATGGGGATCATGGCCCCGCCTTTTGTGGTGTCCATCGCCCTGCTGACGGTGTGCTGCCTGTTCGTGCGGCCGGAGCCCATGGAGATCGAGGACGAGCCCATCCGGCTCCCCACCGGCCGGACCGTGCTGTATCTGGTGCTGTTCGTGCTGGCCATCGTCATCGTGTTCCGGGTGATCCCTTATTGGATCGGCCTTGTCGTGATCCCGGCGGTGCTGCTGATCGCTGACCCCAAGGCTCTGAAAATGGTGGATTATCCGCTGCTGCTGACCTTTGTGTTCTTCTTCGTCTTCGCCGGCAACATGGCTCGCATCGATGCCGTGCGTGATCTGCTGGGTGCGCTCATGAGCCGTGACACGCTGCTCTTCAGCACCCTGTCCTGCCAGTTCATCAGCAATGTTCCCTCGGCCATCCTGCTGTCCCATTTCACGGACAACTACCGGGAGCTGCTGCTGGGTGTCAACATCGGCGGCACCGGCACGCTGATCGCCTCGCTGGCCAGCCTTATCACCTTCCGGGAATACGTTAAGCACAACCCCGGACGCACCAAGTATTATATCGGCGTCTATTCTGCGTTCAACCTTGCCTTTTTGGGGCTCCTGCTGGCCTTTACCATGCTGACCCGTTGAGATCCCGCCAACCCATCCGCCTTTGCGGATGGGTTGTTTTTTGCTTCCGATCAAAACTCCCACCGGCCACCGCTTGCTATGCGGAAAAAAACATGGTATAATAAAAAATCAAATCTGCATCGCCTTTTGCGCTGCGGCAAGTATATGAACAGGAGATTCAGCGCACCATGACCACCAAGGATTTTCAGACCAAGCGGCCTCTGGCCATTTTCCTCAGTTATTTCCGGCCCCACCGCCGGCTCTTCGCATTGGATATCACCTGCGCCTTCATGATCTCTCTGGTGGATCTGGCCTTTCCCCTGATCTCCCGTACCGCCATGTACCAGTGGCTGCCCCAGCAGCAGTACCGCACTTTCTTCATCGTCATGGGGATCGTGGTGCTGGCCTTTGTGCTGCGCTCCTTTCTGTGCTTCGTGGTGGGCTATTGGGGCCACACCTTCGGCATCCGGGTGGAGGCGGATATCCGCCGGGATCTGTTCCGCCATATGCAGGAGCTGGGCTTCGACTTCTACGACCGCAACCGCACCGGCCAGCTGATGAGCCGCCTGACCTCCGACCTGTTCGAGGTGACGGAACTGGCCCACCACGGCCCGGAGGATCTGTTCATCTCCGCAGTGACCATCGTGGGCGCACTGATCGTCATGTTCTCCATCCAGTGGCGTCTGGCGCTGGTGGTGAGTCTCATCATCCCCATTTTCATGGTGGTGGTCATGTACCGCCGCCGCCAGATGAGCGCCGCCTCCCGTGCGGCCAAGCAGAAAACCGGCGTCATCAACGCCGAGATCGAGTCCGGTCTCTCCGGTGTCCGCACCACCAAGGCCTTCGCCAATGAGGAGAAGCAGCAGACCCGATTTGACGGCGCCAACGAGATATTCAAGACCGCCAAGCGTGGCTTTCATAAAGAGATGGGCCTTTTCAACGCCAGCATGGAGTTCTTCATCTGCATCCTGTCCGTGGTGGTCATCGCCGTGGGCGGCTGGCTCATCATGAAGGGGCAGATGGACTATGTGGGGCTCATTACCTTCAGCCTGTATATCACCACCTTCATCAGCCCCATCCGCAAGCTGGCCAACTTTGCCGAGATGTTCTCCAACGGCTTTGCGGGCCTTCACCGGTTCATTGAACTGATGGCCACGGAGCCCACCATTCAGGACGCCCCCGGCGCCGTGGAGCTGTCGCAGGTCCGGGGCGAGGTGGAGCTGGATCATGTCAGCTTCACCTATCCGGGCAGCAGCGAGGTCCTTCACGACATCGATCTCACCGTGGCCGCCGGGGAGACGGTGGCCATCGTAGGCCCCTCCGGCGGCGGCAAGAGCACCCTGTGCCAGCTGGTACCCCGGTTCTATGACGTCACGGAGGGCAGCATCCGGGTGGATGGGCTGGACGTGCGGCAGGTGACCCAGCGCTCCCTGCGCCGGGCCATCGGCATCGTGCAGCAGGACGTGTTCCTCTTTGCCGATACCATTCGGGAGAACATCCGCTACGGCCGCCCCGACGCCACCGACGAGGAGGTGGAGCAGGCGGCCTACCGGGCGGAGCTGCTGGAGGATATCCGGACCATGCCTCAGGGCTTCGACACCTATGTGGGGGAGCGGGGGGCCATGCTCTCCGGCGGCCAGAAGCAGCGGGTGGCCATCGCCCGCATCTTCCTGAAGGACCCGGCCATCCTCATTCTGGACGAGGCCACCTCGGCACTGGACAGCGTCACCGAGGCGAAGATCCAGGGGGCCTTTGACCAACTGAGCCAGGGCCGCACCACCCTCATCATTGCCCACCGGCTCTCCACCATCCGCTCCGCCCACCGTATTCTGGTGGTGCAGGACGGCCGCATTGCCGAACAGGGCAGCCATGCCCAGCTGCTGGCGGAGAACGGGGCCTACGCCCGGCTGTACCACACGCAGAATCTGGGGGAGAACCATGGATAAACGGGCTCTGTTGGACCGACTGGCGGCAAACGGTGACGAGCGCCTGCTGCTGGGAAGGGTCTGGGACAAATACGAGCAGTGCCGCCGCAGGAACATCCCGGTGGTGACGGGCTTCCTCTCCCCGGCGGAGCAGGAGCTGGTGCGCCGCCTGATGGGGGCGCTGGATGTCCGGGAGGGCTGGCTTCTATGGGGTGGCTACGACACCGCTCAGCGGCGGCAGACCCACTTCCTGCCGGATTGGCAGACGGAACCGGACTTCGAGGCCGTGGCCGCTCTGCGGGCCACCTTCTATGAACCCAACAGCCTGACCCACCGGGACGTGCTGGGCAGCCTGATGGGGCTGGGTGTTACCAGAGAATCCGTGGGGGATATTCTGGTGGCAGAGCAGTCGGTGGATGTGCTGGTGACGGAGCCGGTGCGCCGCTTCCTGCTGGATAGCTGGGACAGCGCCGGCCGGGTACGGCTGAAGGTGCAGCCCATCGGTCCCACGGAGCTTCAGGTGCCGGAGGAGAAGGTGAAGCTGCTGCGGGATACCGTGTCCTCCCTGCGGCTGGACAGTGTTCTGTCGGTGGGCTTTTCCCTGAGCCGCAGCAAGGCGGCGGAGGCCGTCACCTCCGGCAAGGTGCAGGTGAACTGGACGGACTGGCAGAAGCCGGACCGGCAGGTGGTGCAGGGCGACGTGCTGACTCTCCGGGGCCTTGGCAAGTGCGTGCTGGAGGAAGTGGGGAATCAGACGAAAAAGGGAAGGGTGTTTATCACCGTCAAGCGCTACCTCTGACGGCACCGTCCCGACTGCGGATATCCTGCTGCGGATCATTTTGCTGCGGATGGCTTGTTTGGGACATTTTGTGGACATTGCGGATATTTTGGACGTTTTGTGGACGTTTTACGGACATTTTTCGGTATATGGATTCGTCCGATTTGGGCGGAAAGGCGGGTAAATATCGTATGGATCAGAAGAAGATCGACCGGATCAATGAGCTGGCAAAGAAGGCCAGGACTCCGGAGGGGCTGACTCCGGAGGAGACGCAGGAGCGGGCTGCCCTACGCCGGGAGTATATCGACACCGTGGTGGGGAATCTGGCACGGGAACTGGATAACACCTGGGTGGTGGATGAGAACGGCAACAAGCGCAAGCTGAGAAAGCGGGGAGAGGAGAACACCCATGACTGACAAGGACAACAGCCAGACCGGAGAATATAGCTACACCTATTCTTACAGCTACTCCAAGGCGGGCGGCGAGAAAAACGTCGAGGTCCATACCGGCGGCTCCTCTGCCGCTACGGCCGGTGAGGCTGCAGTCGACAGTACGGGAAAGACAACTGCCGGCGAAAGCAGCAGCGGTAAAAGCGCCACCGGGAAAACAACGACCATCAAAAGCACCACCGGCAAGACGACCACACGCTCCCGCAGCACGACCACCAGCTCCCGAAGCAGCACCAGCTCCCGCAGTAAGAACGACAACTCCGGGCCGGATGTGGGCTACTGGATCATGACGGCTATTTTTTTCGTCACAGGCTTGTGGCCGGTGGGTTTGATCATGCTGATCTCCAAGCTGTCGGACCCCAAGCGGCGAAAGACTGCCGCCAAGACCGCATCCACCACGACCAGGAAGGCCAGTGCCGCCATCCAGAAGGCCACCCAGACGCCCCAATATTCCGCCAAGAGCGCCAAATGGATGAAGATCGCCGGTATTGTGCTGACCATCGTGGGTGCCGTGGCGTTCTTCAACGGCGTGGCGGATAATCTGTTCTGGCTGGAGGACGGCTTCCAGCTGCACTATGTGAAGCACTTTTTAGAGGGCCTGTTCTATCCCACGGGCCTGCTGGCCGGCGGCATCGGACTGCTGATCGGCAGCGGCTCCATGACCCGCCGTCACCGGCGCTACGCCTCCTATCTGCGGATCGCAGGCAAGCGCAGCAGCATCTCGGTCGCCAGTCTGGCCCGTGCGGCGGAGGTATCCGAGCGCCGGGCGGAGCGGGATCTGCAGGCCATGCTGGAAAAGGGCCTGTGGGGCGAGGAGGCCTATCTGGATCTGGGCCGTGGGATGCTGTTCCGCAGCCATGAGGCGGCGGAGGATCAGGAACGGCAGGAGCGGCAGCGTGAGGCTCCGCAGGTGCCGCAGGAGGCGGAGGAGGGCTACTCCGGGATGCTCCGCAGCATCCGCCGCTCCAACGACCGCATCGCAGACCCGGAGCTGAGCCGGAAGATGGACCGGCTGGAGGAGATCGCCGGGAAGATCCTGAAGCTGGTGGAGGAGGACCCCGCCAAGAAGAATCAGGCAGCCACCTTCCTGAACTATTACCTGCCCACCACGGAGAAGCTGCTGGACTCCTATGCCGACTTCGAGGAGGCGGGGGTCAGCGGCGAGAACCTTACCCAGGCAAAGGAGAAGATCCGCCGCACCATGGACAGCATCATGGCGGGCTTCGAGCGCCAGCTGGATGCCCTGTACCACGCCGACGCCATGGATGTGGACAGCGATATCCGGGTGATGGAGACCATGCTGCGCCGGGACGGCGGCAGCGTGGAGGAGGACTTCGGGCTGGGCGGTACGGCGGTGGCCACGCAGGAGGATCTGTAAAGGCGGGAGATATGTTCTGCCTGCGTCGTCCGGCTGCACCGGTTCCACGGCAAGAAAGACTTTTTACAAGAGACCGGCATCCCTGCCGGTCTCTTGTTCTATGCGGAGATGGGTTCCCAAGCAAAAAGTCTGTCGAAGATTCCGTTTGTGCCTTCAGCGGTCCATGATCCTTCTCTTTTTTGTTGTCTCCGACGGGTAACTTTCTGCCAGTAGCAGCAGAAAGTACCCAAAGAGTGCCACTTGAAACCTAAGGTTTCAAGACTTCCTCTTTTGTGTGCAAGAGTTGTATCCTAAATCCCGCCGAAGCAGGGAATTGGTGTATTTCTACTCACGCTGCCGCTGGATCGGGTGGTTGAAAGAGATTTCTGTTCTACTGTGGGGACGGGGAGTGTGAGCGCCGCCTGTGGGAATCCCTACTCCCAACCATAGACCCACACGCCCCTTCGCCAGAGCGGGAGCGGGGCTGTTGCTGAGTCAATTCCCTTTACGGCCCATAACGAATGCAGCGCTTGAAGGTAAAGAAAGTTTTGAAACCATCGGTTTCAAACGGCGTTTTTTGCATACTTTTTGTCGCTGTTGACAAAAAGTATGCCGCCGGAGGCAAACAAGAAACTACTGCTGGGAAAAGTGGGCCGTCGGAGGCCGTCCCCTACAAGAGAAAATCACCCGCTGGAGCGAAAAAGAAAACCTGCAAGGAGGGAACGGATTCCCACGACCAGCCTGCGGACTGGTCTCGGAATGACGGGTTTAGCATATGAGAGAATTTTCAGCAGCCCAATAAAGTCTACACTTCCTTGCGCGGTGTCATTGCGAGGAAACCGCCGAAGCGCCGCCTGTGGCGGACGAAGCGAGGTGGTTTCGAGGAAGTGTCCCGATTTTCACGCCACAACGTGGCTGGAAATCGGCTGACACGACGGTGTGTGCTTTTGCCCACTTTTCCTGCTGGTGGGAAAAGTGGGCCGCCGGAGGCCGTTCCCTACAAAAGAAAAGCACCCGTCGGAACGAAAAAGAAAACCTGCAAGGAGGGAACGGATTCCCACGACCAGCCTGCGGACTGGTCTCGGAATGACAGGCTTAGCATATGAGAGAATTTTTCAGCAGCCCAATATAGCCTGTGCCTTTTTGTGTCAATCCGTTCTCCACGGTAGAATGGCGGCCGTTCCGGCGAAAAGAAAAAATAGTGCTTGCTTTTTGTCGCCGGGGCATATATAATAATATCAAGTCAATAAAAGGACAGAGCGTCCGGCGCCTTGTGCGTCGGCGGCGGAATCGGGTGAGAAGCCCGGCGAGTTGGTCACTGTGATGCCTGCTGAGACAGGATAAGTCAGATACACCGAGCTCTGTGCCTTGGTTTTGCCATCACCGAAGCCGAATCGTGAAACGCTTTGCAGCTTGCACGGTCCCGCTTGGATCGTGCTTTTTTGTTGCGCAAAAGCGAAAACAGGACTTCCTGCCATGGGCAGGGGGTGCTTTTCGTGCGGTGCCGGCAGCCACAGGCCCGCATGGAACAAAAACGCAAGCCGAGGGGCGGTCAAACCGTCCATTTCCATAAGGGCAGGAGGGGTTTCAGCCACCCCTCCTGCCTCCTTCTTATGTGTACTGTATTTTTTGGGCATCCGCCTTCAAAATAAATTTGTAAAAGAGAGGACAAAAGCGAATGAAGAAACGCATTGTATCGCTGCTTCTGGCGCTGGTGATGGTACTGTCTCTGGTACCCATGAGCGTTTTTGCGGCGGACAACCACGACGGACAGGTTCATGTCATCGTGGAGAACACCACCTACCCGGAAGCCGAGGGCGCTCCCTGGGAAGGGACACTGGTGGAGGAATGGATAGATCTGAATGAAGATTCTACCGTGATGGGCTGTGTTGTAAAGGCACTGGAAAAGAATGGCTGCGAGCAGACAGGCGCCGAGAACAACTACATCAGCTCTATCCAAGGTCTGGGTGAATTCGACGGCGGCCCCATGTCCGGTTGGATGGGAACCCTGAACGACTGGTTCACCAACTACGGCTTTGGGGCCTTCACCGTGGCGGACGGAACGCTGGGATCCGGCGACGAGATCCGGATCATGTATACCCGCAATGGCTACGGCGCCGACCTGGGCGGCAGCTGGGACAACAATGACAAGACGGTCAAGTGGCTGGCCTTCAGCGCCGGTGAGCTGAGCCCGGCCTTTCATAAGGACACCCATGAGTATACCCTGACGGTGGACAAGGGGACCGACAGCGTGCTGGTCACCCCCACCGCCAGCAACAAGAACTATCAGGTCAGGACCTATGTGGGCGAGACGGAGTATAAGCGCACGGCGATGGTTCCCACTGTGGACGGTAGCACCATCACCGTCAAGTGCGGCGACCCCAGCTGGCCCACCATGAACGAAGGCAATGAGCCGGCACAGGTCTACACCGTCAACGTGAAGGTGAAGTCGGACGACAAGCCTGTTACTCCCACCAACACCAAGGTGCTGGTTCGGGCGCAGGACGGCGGCGCATGGCTGCACCAGCCCATGGTGAGTGAGCTTACCGGCGGTGAGGCGGAGAAGTACGGCTACACCGACAAGGTGGAGGGCGTTTCCGCTCTGGATGCGCTGGTGGTCTCCCACGAGCTGACCTTCGGCGACGATTTTACCCCGGAAACCGCCAAGGATTTCCTGGAGGTCGGCAGCAGCGGCTTTATCACCAAGCTGTACGGCACGGAGACCTCTGTCTGCGGCTTCTATGTCAACGCCGGCTATCCCAATGACGGCACCAAGGCACCCTCCGGCCCCGGCTACAACGGCACCACCGTGGTCAACACCAAGCTCAATGACGGCGACACTGTGGATTTCTTCTTCTATGCCGACGGGGATGCTTATTCCGACTACTATACGTGGATCGATGTCCCGGAGACCATGGTGACCGGCGAGGCCATCACCGTGACGGTGAAGGGCTTCTATGCCATGGAGGGCTATCGCTATAAGGATGCTGCGGAGCTGAAGGCCGCTGCCCGGCCCCTGGAGGGCGTGGGTCTGGCTTGGGTGGACGCAGACGGCTACATCAAGCCCATCAAGGGTGTTGTGACGGATGAGGACGGTCAGGCCACCTTCACCGTGGACAGCAAGGCCACCGGCTATCTGGTGGCACAGAGCGGCGATGGCGTGTATGCTCTGATGAATCCCAGCGACTACATCCGCAAGGTGGCGGGCAAGCCCGTGGAGACGCTGGGGCTGACCATCCGCTCTCAGGCGGACAACGCCTATCTGCAGAGCATGGACAAGGAGCTGGAGGTTGCCAGCAATACCGCCGAGAAGTACGGCTTCACCGACAAGGTGGAGGGCGTCTCCGTGCTGGATGCGCTGGTGGCGGCCCATGAGCTGGTCTACGGCGACAAGTTTACCCCCGCTACGGCCAAGCAGTATCTGGTCATTGATCCCAACACCGATTGGGAGAGCAAGGTCTTTGGCCGTGAGACCGGCTTCCACGGCTTCTATATCAACGACGATTTCCCCACCAATGAGGCAGGCGCTGCCCGGCCCAAGGTGACGGATACCAAGCTGCTGGACGGCGATGTGCTGGACTACTTTGTGGGCAGCGACGCCGAGAACCAGAACGACTACTACACCTGGCTGGAGGTTCCTGCGACCATGACCTCCGGTGAGGACATCACCGTTACCGTCAAGGGCGTGAAGGCACTGGATCCCGACGCCACGCAGGCCAATGCCCAGCCTCTGGAGGGCGTAGGCCTGGCGTGGGTGGATATGGCTACCGGTACGGTCAAGCCCATCGAGGGCGTTGTGACGGATGAAAACGGCAAGGCGACCTTCACTGTGGTGGAGGGTGCGGCCACCGGCCGTCTGGTGGCCATCACCGCCACCTATCACACGCATACGACCTATGCGCTGATGAACCCCAGCGCTCCCATCCAGATGGTCACCGGCAACGTGCATACCGTGGAGCTGAAGGGCCTGCACAACGCACAGCTGAACAGCCTGAAGCTGTACACCTACAAGGATGGCGTGAAGGGGACGCAGGATCTGCTGTCCGGTATCAGCACCGAGGCGGACGGCTACGGCCTGAAGTACACGGTGTCCCTGCCCTCCGGCACCTATTGGGCGGACGGCTATGACGCCAACAAGGACTGCAACGGCGGCGTGATGCTGGCCATCGCTGACGATACCACCTCCGTCTCCCTGCAGCGTGCCTATGAGATCTATGCCCGCAACAGCGGCTGGGTGGCAGGCACCGACTACACCATCGACTATCAGGTGACCACCGCCGACGGCGTGAAGCGCACTGCCACGCTGGGCAGCGGCACCGTTTACGGCAATCTCCGCACCACGGGTATCTTCGTGGAGACGGATACCGTGACGGTGAACCTGATCCCCTCCGAGGAGCACGCTGCCAATTACAACGTTGGCACCAAGACCGTTGTCACGAAGGTGGGCGGCGGCGCTCAGTCCTTCGACATCTCCGTACCCAAGGCCTACACCGTGAAGGTGACGGCTCCCGCCGGCTCTACCGTCAGCGTGGGTACCTTCGGCAACTACTATACCTATCAGTTCCTCCGTCCGCTGGAGGACAGCACTGCCGCCAAGGACGGCGACACCGTCACCGTGACCTATCGGGTGCCGGAGACCACCCTGAACCACTTCGTGCGGGTGCAGAATCCCGACGGCGTGACCTATTGGGACTTCAACAAGTGGACCACCGATCAGGATATCGTCGTGACCCGTGACGATCTGCACATGGACGACGATTTCAACAAGGATACCGTCAGCCGGTTCGATAAGAACACCTACGATCTGGGCAATGTGTATCTGAACATCAACGCCAAGGGCTACATGAACATGAACGCCGGCGACACCTATGAACTGGATGTGTTCCGTAACTGGCAGGCCATTGAGGGCTTCATGAACGCCAAGATCGCCCTGCCGGATGCCCACTATGAGGTGGTGGACTTCGACGGCAAGCCCAGCGACGTGGTGAGCATCGCTCCCAATGCCGACAACAGCTGCCTGGCCTATATGACCGCCAACCATCAGGGTACGGCGCTGGTGAAGGTCACCTACGACGCCATGACCCATAAGCAGGGCCAGAGCAGCACCGCCGACAAGACCTTCTCCGCCATCTGGCCGGAGTTCACCGGTGTGTTTGTGGTATCCGTGGGCGCTGACGGCACCGCCATCCAGACCAATATGCTCATGGATCGTATGGATGCCACCGTCACCAAGGACGAGCAGAAGCAGCTGGATGCTGAGCACGACATCCTGTTCTATCTGGGCACCGACGGCGCCAGCTACACCTTCACTCCGGAGAGCGGCTGCACCGTTACCGTGGCCCGCTCCACCGTGGGTAAGACCATGACCTTCAACGGCTTCACCTCTCAGGGTGTCACCGTGGACGCCGAGACCGGCGCCGTGACGGTGGCGAACCTCACCACCGGCCGCCATATCGTCCGGGTAGAGAAGGACGGCGTGGCCACCTATCAGGTCATCACCGCCCGTGGCGTCAGCTACAAGCTGCTGGACGCCGAGGGCAATGAGCTGCCGGAGAATGCCGAAGTCAAGCCCGGCGAGACGGTGCAGCTGCAGTTCACCGGGCTGGTGAGCCCCAAGGAGAAGATGTCGGGTGTGTATAACCACAGCTTCTCCCTGTACTACACGGACGCTGACGGTAACTTCTTCCAGTCCAATCCCGGCGGCGGCAACGGCGTGTATGACTTCAGCGGCAACCCCGCCCGTCAGCGCATCTCCGTCACCGTTCCGGCGGATCAGGAGAGCCTGACCTATGAGCTGACCGGCGCCATCAAGGTGGGCGGCTTCGGCGGCAAGCCCACCCATCGTATCGTGACCTATGCCCAGGGCATGGGGATGCAGTACGGTACCACCACCGCCAACGTGCTGGCCCAGCTGCCTCAGGTGACCTTGAAGCTGTCCGGCTATGCTGCCGACGGTGTGGAGAAGCTGATCGATGCCATCGGCACGGTGACCCTCGACAGCGAGGAGGCTATCAAGGCTGCCCGTGGTGCTTATGATGCTCTGACCGATGCCCAGAAGGAGCTGGTGGGGAACTACCAGACCCTGCTGGACGCCGAGGCCAAGCTGGCTGACCTGCAGGCCGCCGACGCTGTGGAGAAGCTGATCGATGCCATCGGCACGGTGACCCTCGACAGCGAGGAGGCT